>Ga0307963_1000193_pt1 | contig 36030 bp, 45 predicted proteins | sample OrgLakmetagen594_FD_201829 | JGI IMG/M metagenome (GOLD analysis project Ga0307963, IMG submission 201829) | Saline water microbial communities from Organic Lake, Antarctica - #594 | ecosystem: Environmental > Aquatic > Non-marine Saline and Alkaline > Saline | place: Antarctica: Organic Lake... | reverse complement strand
AGATGTCTCTCTCTCTATCTCTCTCTCTCTCTCTCTCTCTCTCTCTCTCTCTCTCTCTCTCACTCTCTCTCTCTCTCTCTCTCTCTCTCTCTCTCTCTCTCTCTCTCTCTCTCCCTCTCTCTCTCCCTCCCTCCCTCCCTCCCTCCCTCCCTCCTCCCTCCTCATAACACAACATCCCCTGGTCCTGCAAAGCGACTCTAGTTCATTCATCACACAGGAATACTATGGGCAAATACCTCCTTTGCTTCTCGTAACACATCACAAGCTCATCCCTATGCCTAGCAATCCTTGTACGTACTCACATGCTGTTTTTTCCTTGTGAACCATTTCCTTCATGGTGGTATGATGGAGGACCAGCAAGCACCTGTTTCCTTAGCCTGACAACCTCCATGCATTGCGTTTTGGTGGGGTTCTGTGTGTGCACTAGTCTGAAGCCTTTCCTTAATGCATGCTGACTGGGGTTGGCAAAAATCGTACGTGCAGATCATGTGCATAAAACATACAACAGGTTCGTAGGCACGGGTGTGCGGCCTTTGTGGTCAGTTGACTCGTAAAAGTGTGTGTTTATGAGTGTGTGTTTCTTTTGTTTGAAATACCCTGCAATATACACTGCATGTGTTCTATGGTCCTGGCCGGTCAGCGCTGATGCTGATCCTCATCAGCATAGCCTTTCTTAATGGTTTGTTACTTGCAGGCGGTAAGCAAGATTTTCTTGTAGGTAATAAGCGAGATTGTTTTAATGGTTTTGTGACTTGCAAGCGAAATTGACAACCTGCTGGTTTTGCTACTTGCAGGTGGTAAGCGAGATCGACAACCTGCTGGCAAAGCAAGCCATCCATTTGAAGCATGAGGAGGCAGCCACGCTCAGACGGTTTAAGCAAAAGCTTGCAGATGTAAGTCAGGAGTCGGTGAAGGTCTTGGAATGGAAAATGAATGTTGCACAAGTTCTTGCTTTTTATTTTTCCTCCAACCCCCCTCTCACCTGATTTAAGGCTATGTCCATGTGCGTTTTTGGATTTAGTGACAAAGCGACATGGAGACTACTAAACTGCCAGTCTCTGCCAGCAGGGGGGTATAACTAGTGTATGGAACTTTGAGCGCCCGCAAACATGCTTCTGCCCGCTCGGAACAACATCAGACAAGTTCCACCCAATTATACAGTCCCAGGATGTCAATCACTAAAAACTTCCATTTTGTTCCGAGTGGACAGGGGCGATCTATGCCAGATCACAGGTTGGCAGGGGATCTGAGCAAACTTTGGACTCCTGATCCCATAATTTCAAGGTAACATGAATTTATAAATAAGTTTTACACACAGAATTTGAAATTTTGGTCCAAAGCATGGCAGGTGATGCAAGGGAGACAGAGATCCAGGTCACCAGGGGGCCGGCAAAAAACTACATTATAAGAGAAAAGTTTTGGGGGACCCCAACAAGTTTACCTGGAATGTGTTAGACCATATTTAAGGCGAATCCCTGTGTGGACTTCGGGTCCAAAAACCCAAGTCCACACGTGGGTGCCAATTTCGTTTCAGACTAATTTTAGAAATGAATAATGATACATCTAAGATTGATTGTCTATGCAGAATAATGAATACGGTTTCCACGGGTGGGCATTTAATACCCATTTCGCCGTTCAGGCCCCCAACCGACCCCAGATGTTTCGATAAGATCTCTTTAATAATTTATATATGTATTATAAGGGTCGATAATAGTCCGAAGAGCAAGGTCGGATTCAGTCTTGACCATTTCAGAGGTGCCCAACCCAGGACGCTCGCACGCAGAAACGTGACGAAAAATTATTCTAAATCATGGGCAGAAATTCGGCGGGTGAGTAATGCCTGATTTTGCCCCTTTCCTCCACTTTTGTGCACCTCTCCCGCCCACCTGAGGCACTCTTTCCCAAAACTTTTGCAGGCAGGATTGTGCCTCAGTAAGCATATAATGTGGCTATGTAAAACATTAAGGGAAGGGGGCAATCAGAGTGGCCCAGAAAGGTTCCCTGAAAAAACCCTCAATGGCTGAGTTATCCCCCTCTACTCTGCCAGCCATGACTTTTTTCCTGACAAAGTGGACCATGGCAACTAAATCCCAACCCTACATTGCTTGCCCTGCCTCTGTCTGAGCGTGCTTAACAATGTACAAAAATAAATTCCGTAGTCGGATCTGCTCCCCTCCAAGTGCTGTCCTCAAGAACAACTCTCCGTTCTTCGTGGCTTATCAGGCATGGCTTCCCAGATCAGCAAGGTTCAGACGACAGTGCTCTGGACAACCTGTCCACTCTGTGTTTTGATGTATAAAGTGAAGCTTGTTAATTTGGGGAGCCATACGCAGGGATTCTGGGACTCTAAAGATTAGTCTTAAGAATCCCAGAAATCTGTGGAATTCTGCGTTAATTTGGGGAGCCATACTGCCTTCTTAAGGGGAGCATACAAAAAACAGTAAAGGGAGGGGGACCATGTACACACAGTTCCATGTACACACAATTCCATGTACACAATTCCATGTACACACAATTCCATGTACACACAATTCCATGTACACACAATTCCATGTACACACAATTCCATGTACACACAGTTCCATGTAAACACAATTCCATGTACACACAGTTCCATGTACACACAGTTCCATGTACACACAGTTCCATGTACACACAGTTCCATGTACACACAATTCCATGTACACACAATTCCATGTACATACAATTCCATGTACACACAATTCCATGTACACACAATTCCATGTACACACAATTCCAAGTACACACAATTCCATGTACACACAATTCCATGTACACACGATTCCATGGTCACACGATTCCATGGTCACACGATTCCATGGTCACACGATTCCATGGTCACACGATTCCATGTACACACGATTCCATGTACACACAATTCCATGTACACACAATTCCATGTACACACAATTCCATGTACACACGATTCCATGTACACACGATTCCATGTACACACAATTCCATGTACACACAATTCCATAGTCACACAATTCCATGTACACACAATTCCTGCAAGACAGCACACAAAGTGATGGTACACAGTCCCAGCACTGCGAGCGAGCACGCTTCATGTTTTTTGCTTCTCAATGACAAAGACAAGCCATGCAGGCACAAAGGCATACAACATACAGACACGTACGTGCACACGTACGAACACATGCAATTTTTCACATGTACTTACAAGCACATGCGTGCACACATGAACACACACACACACACACACACAATTAACGCACCAGCACACGTGCATGTGCTCCACAGGCTGAATTGGAGCTCATAGAGTTGAGAGGCGTGTGCGGCAAAGCAGACTCTTTGTGGATTGAGCGCACAAAGCAGCTCAGGGCCGAGCTGGAGTCTGTCCAGGTATTGAAAGTTTTGCAATTCCACACATTTGTGTTAAACCGGTTAATGTAGACTAATTTAAAAATAGCAAGGTGCTAACTGCCTTCAATGTCCATTTGTGCAAGTAGGTATATTTCTTGTCAATGCGTAGCCTCTTACATACAAATCCTAGACAAACAGTCATCTTAAGGTCACGCTTGGATATTAGCTGCATTCACTGTCCTCATTACGATTTCCGATTTAATTTCGACGCCGTATATGTAGGGTTGGCTAAAACCATACATACGTTTGTACGGTGTATATCCGGCATTTTTAGCAGGGAAATTACCATACATACGGTCAATTACGGTGTACATGTACGGTCCTGGCCACCCTACGTATATGACTGTATATTTGGTGATTTCCATGACATAAATACCGTATATACACCGTATATACATGGTTATGGCCAACCCTATAAATGTGCTTGCTTTACAGTGAGCTGGGCCCTACAAGACCTTGATTATCAAGCGAAAGGGAATTGACAAGCCTGTCAGTGGCCTCACAAACAGCTTGCATGTGTCTCGCCCACAGGAGATTGCAGTAAAGTTGGACAAAATGTACAAGCTGAGTGAGGAGGAGAACGGGCGGCTCCGTGCTCAGTTCAAGTGCCAAGAAGACGATCGAGAGTACCTCATTCGCCAGGTGAGGCTGTCTGGATGAGAGTTGAACAGTTGAAATCAGGGTTAAGGTCCAAGTGCCAATAGGATGATCGAGAGTACCTTATTTGCAAGGGGAAGCACGTCAGGCCAAATTATTATATGAGACGAGATGAGAACACAGTTAAAGCCAGTTAAAACCGTTGTAAGAAAACATGAATGTTATGGTGGCATATTATGTAATAATATGCCACCGATCCCTGCCAACGGTCATAAACTTCTGTGTTGACAATGGTCACGTCTAAGCTTCTTTGGACAAGCTTATTCAGACGGTCGAGATGCCAGCAAAGGGAGCTGGCTCGGCACCAGGTGGGTGAGCAAAGAGCAGAACTCACATGATCTCAGCAGTGATGTTGAAATGGGATGCTTTGATCTTTGTAGGCGAAAGTAAGTGCCTTGGTACTTTTGCTGCAGCCCCATTACCCAGGCTCGACAGAGCCGCTGAGCTTCAGCTAGTCGTTGCTACTACATTGCAAGCATCGTTTTGCAGGATGGCACGCAGGAAAGGCCTGGCGCGGGAAGAGATTGGTCACTGCATTTAAAGTGTCTCACCACCTCAAGTTGCACTGCAATTGAAAGTTGTGAAGCTGACAAAAGGGAAAGAAAATGCTCAGAGCTGAGCTGACCTCCTTGGCAATTGAGGCCCGAGCTGCCAATGTGCAGACTTCTTTTGCTTACTTTCTAATCAGGTTGTTTTGCTTACATTCCAATCAGGTTGTTTTGCTTACTTTCCAATCAGGTTGTTTTGCTTACTTTCTAATCAGGTTGTTTTGCTTACTTTCTAATCAGGTTGTTAACCTGAAGAAGGACAACAAAAGGCTCGGGGCTGAGCTGACCTCCTTATCAAGTGAGGCACGGGCAGCCAACCAGGAGAGGGATGACCTCATGGCTTCACAAACGGTGCGTGCCTTGTTGAAATACAGAAAGATGTGTGAAGGTTAGGTTACACGCAAGATGTGTGAGAATAAGGTTACACGCAAGTGGTGTTGAATCGTATGGCTTCACAAGTGGTTTGTACCTTACTGAATGCGCACTGGGAAATTGAATGCGAACCAACTTGGGCTTCTTGGCTCCTTGAAAAGTGCATGAAAAATCCCAGCGACTGATTAGGTATGTGCCCCCTAGGCAGGTTTTAAGCTCAGCTGCATACATATCAGAGCTGAGCTTGAAACCTGCCAGTTAGGGGGCCTATACCCTGGGAGCATGCAAGAACCGTACAGTTTTTGGCCTCAGATAACCCCCTCTGGAAAAATCCACTCTGTTTGTGGCTCGACAGAATTGTTTTCTCATCTGTCGTCTGATGCAGGTCATGGGCATGGGTGCTGGATTGGACAATTCCCTTGATGCTGCAGCCAGCCCCTCTGGGACTTTGTCGACTGCAGATAAAGATGTACTGCAGGTGAGGCTTCAGAATGCGAATGTGAGAGAACTGCTCGTTTCTCTCAGTTGCCGAAAACTTTGTTGCTGTTGGTCATCAGCCCGTTCACTTGGAGGCCTTCAAGGGGGTATTTTATTCCGAAAGCAGGCGTGAAAGGGTGTGTGCAGCTGTAGAAAGTCTGAAAGGAAGCTCTCTGCATGCGCTAGAATTTGCTGTACCTGTTTTTGCAGGCCCGTACCCAACGCTATGAGGGCATAATTGACAGTCTCAAACGCTTGGTTGAAGCGGAGCGGAGACGGACAAAGCAGGTGTGTGGTCCAGCTTGTTTTTAGACAGCTCTCAGTTTTATGTATGTTCGTTCATAAATGCAGTTTGCCATGCATGCAAGCATGCATTTGCGTATGTGCTTTCATTTCACGCATACAAGCACGCAGATCATTTATGTCAGCATGTGATTGCACGTATTCTTACATTTCATATTTATGCACGCAGGATTTACATACTTGAATGCATTTGCACGTAATTAAGGTTGGCCAAAGCACACCTATCCGCTGTGTATGACTTTATATTTTGCATTTGCATATTTCATGCTACTATTTCTCTACATCAATTGCGAACATCAGCATGTACATACATATATATATATATATAATATATATAAGGCCAACCCTCTACGTAAGAACACATGCCGAGTGTAAAAGCTGAACTGCATGCATGGATAAAGTTTGCATCAAACAGGTAAAAACACAGGCCAGGGATGCAGTGCTTTGATGCTTCTTGTGTACAGAGTTCTCATGCTCTTGTGCCTTGCTTGGGCACTTAGATTGAGGATATAGCCTTTTATGGAATGGCCTACATCTAAAATTTCGCAGGAGGTCCATTCAAAATGCCACACCAATGTGCAGCCAGTGCCGTGCATGGGCACTTGAGTAGGGAACTATAAGCCTTCTCTCATGATATTTATTATTGTTTACCTAAACTTGCGCAGAAGATCTAAGCAGATTCTTACACTGAACTGCAGCCTTTTTTAGTGATGCATGATACAATAACTCACCCCTCTCTTATCTTCACTAAACCATGGATTTTTGAACATCTGTCTGTTACTAATGGTTCAACCTCCTTGTATATTTACAAGCGGCACACACACACACACACACACACACACGCACCCACATACATGCACACGCACGCATACACACTCACACTCACACACACGTGCAGGCACGAGCTGCACATACCGCAGAGCTGGCTTCGCGCACGGATTTGCAAGGCATACTGCGGCAGTGTGTGGAAGATGTGCGTGCACGTCAACAGGCCGCCAAAAAGGGGAGTGTCCATGCCTCTCCACGAGTGCAGACTGGGTGAGTGGTCAGCTGTGTCATTTTCATATAGGTACAAAAATATTTTGAGTCACTGGTCGTGCAAAGATTGTGCAAGTTTGGGCTTTGTGGGTGAGTGGTCGAGCTTTGGCATTATTATTTATGTAAATACAAAAAGGTATTTCGCGTCTTCAACCGTAAAGATGTTTTATTATTAAAATGTTTTAAAGAATGGGCTGCGTATGCGTATGCGAGTGTGAGTGTGAGTGTGTGTGTGTGTGTGTGTGTGGTTATATGTGTGGGAAGGGTAATGCAGCAGTGTGTGACGCAAGTGCAAGCACAGGGACACGCTGCAATAAAGAAATGTTTTTGTTTGAAGGAATCACGTGCGCCAGTCAGTCAGTGTTTCTGGGAAGGGTAATCCAACAGAGGTACCAAACAATCGTCTGGAAAACTGGGTTCTAACCTATAGCTGCGACTAAATTTCATTATGACAGCCCCTCTCGTTTTTTGTCCTTGAAATGACAACAAAGTGATCCATCAGGGATAGGAAGCTAGCCTGTGAGGGGCAGGAGCCTTGCGTAACCTTGTACCAAAGTGAATCCTTTCTCTGAATGAGCATTGAAGATTTGTCACTTCCTGTTGGTATGCTTCAATACCTTTTTCTCTCCCTCTCCTCCGGTGTTGCCCTGTGTAAATAATTCCACCGCAAGTTTGGCCATTTTGTAATAGATACAGTGAGCACAAATTGGGTGTAAAAAGGTATTGTAGGCACGCCACACTGCGCTCTTGTTATGGCTGCTACAAGTCCCCTGCACATGTGCTCTCCCTCTCTCTCTCTCTCTCTCTCTCTCTCTCCATCTCTCTCTCTCTCTCTCCCTCTCCCTCTCCCTCTCCCTCTCTCTCTCTCTCTCTCTCTCTCTCTCTCTCTCTTTCTCTTCCTCTCTCAAGTGACAGGTCCTCTCCCAGCACACCCAGAAGGTGGGGGAGGGGGGGGATATGTTTTAAAGAGGCCACACAAGTGCTACCTGTGCGCAGTCGAGTGGACACAATGCACTAAACTCTTGCTAATCATGATAAATACGCACACATATGCGCACAGCGACCACACAGCAGCCACAGCATTGCCAGGTGGTGGAAATGCAGACCTGAGCTCCCCACGCAGTGTGTACGGTAGTGCCAGCAGCTCCAGCAACCACATGCAAAATGCCACACGCACGCAAAGGGGGGGGGGACCGCGCAGTCGGCAGAGACCTTTTTCAGGTGTGTGTGGTGTTTGCACACAAGCAGGCCCTGCCTGTGTGCAGAATGTTGCTCTTACATGAGCCTGCAGTGTGCTATTCCTGATGTGCAGGTAACTGTATACGTGGGATGTGGAATGTGTAAGGTGGGGATTTAAACAAGCACCCTTCCTCAGGCTCTCTGCGTCTGTTGTTTCTGTCCAAGCACACTCCTGGTCGCCCTAACACTGCTGTCCAATCCCACTGCTGTCCAAGCCCACTGCTGCAAGCCCTAATAGAAGCCCTGACATAAGCACACTGCTGGAAGTCCTAACAGAAGCAAACAATGGAGAAGGTGCACTCACAAACTCACATCACACATACATGCACAAATATGCGTCTGTTATTTCTGTCCAAGCACGCTGCTGGAAGCCCTCACATAAGCAAACAAACAGAGAAGGCACACCCTACACACTCACACATACATGCACACACACGGACATGCCACAAACACATCCACACACGCAACACACACACACACAGCTGCTCTTGCAAGCCGTCCTGGGGGCAGGCCCAGCCTACCGGTGGCCCTAACAGAAGCAGACAGAAGAGAAGGAAGCAGCGGCCTCAGGAGAGAGGCAGGGGGCTCAGGGGATTTGTCAGGGGCCATCTTGGGCACAGGCCTCTCCTCACAAGCCTCAAGCTCGAGTGCAGGAATGCCCCAACAGCAGCAGCAGCAGCAGCAGCAGCAGGAGCAGCAGCAGCAGGAGCATGAGGGCCTGGAGGAGGACCCAGCCATCCCTGATTTTCAGGGTGCCACACACACGGGTGGGACCAGGGGTACTGCTCCTGATGCCACTGTGACAGGTGCTGGGGAGGGAGGGGGTGCAGGTGGCTCCAAGAGGCCGCCTGTGGCCCGCAGGCCTTTCTCAGCAGTGCCACGCATGCAACAGGTGTGTGTGTTTGCATGTGGGTGTGTCTGTGTGTCCGTGTATGTGTGTGTGTGTGCTTTTACACTCGCATGCGTCAGAGTGGCTGTGAGGGAAGTGCGTGTGCATGTGTGCATGTGTGTGTGTGTGTGTATGTGTGTGTGTGTGTGAAGCATAGGAGGTGATGGAGGTCTCTGCTCGCGTCCCTCGGACGCCCTGCTCATTGACACTCTGGACACACACACACACACACACACATGTACATGCACACGCACACGTTCACACACACACACACACATGTACACGCACACGCACACGTTCACACACACACAACACATACATACATACATACACACACACTGCCTGGCAGACCCAGCAGAGACCAATGAGTGGCTTACGGCGAGGCAGCGGCAGTGGAGGTGGAGCAGGGAATGAAGGGGGGGTGTTAACGCGGGAGGCGTTCATGGAGCGTGGGGGTGGGGGCTCTGCACTGGGGGTGGAGGAGAGGGAGGAGTTGGTGCGGGTGCTGACGCAGGTACGTGTATCTCTTGTGTGTGTAAGAGAGAGTGGGTGGTGTACATGTATGTATGTGTGTGTTTGTGCTTTGCACAAAAGGCTGGGGTTGGCCAGAACCGTATGTGTACTGTATATGGTTGTATATATGGTGGTTTCCCTGCCAAACACGCCGTATATACACCGTATATATATGGTTTTGGCCAACCCTACAAAAGACGATTACAGGGCTAGCAGCAAGCAAACGTAAGTGTGGAGGGCTTTTACTTATACATGGCTGTTACTTATTCATGGCTGTTACTTATTCAGAGCTATTACTTATACATGGCTATTACTTATTCATGGCTGTTACTTATTCATGGCTGTTACTTATTCATGGCTGTTACTTATACATGGCTATTGCTTATTCATGTCTATTACTTATACATGGCTGTTACTTATACATGGCTGTTACTTATTCATGTCCCAGCCGAGCCTTAGTTGGAAGGGAAGCCACAAGGCAAGTGAGACGCGCGTGCCTGCTACTTGTTTTTCGATGTATCGCTCTTCAGCCTAGCTTGGGGATTCAGTTGTTTTCCTAGACTGAGGCAGGCATAAGGGAGCGGTGCTTGCTGAGGTCCCTAGCTTAATGGCAGAGATGACCTCTCCATCATAGGATCGCACTGGGTGACTGTGTTGGTGGAGCAGCACGGCAAGTTCAGTGCTGTAGGGCTGGCTGAGTGATTTATAATGGAAATGACCGGGACCAGCGGTCATTTAGACCCTTAGCTTAGCTCTGCAGTTTCGATGCCTGGCGCTTGTGCTTGTTTGAGCCTGGTATCCCAGTCTCTTTGTGCCTTCTTTTCTCCCTCTGTACTCTTTTGGTTTACCTCTCTGACTCAGCCTTTTTGTCTGCTGGCAAAGGAGTTCACCGTTTGAGCCTGGTATCCCAGTCTCTTTGTGCCTTCTTTTCTCCCTCTGTACTCTTTTGGTTTACCTCTCTGACTCAGCCTTTTTGTCTGCTGGCAAAGGAGTTCACCGTTTGAGCATGGTATCCCAGTCTCTTTGTGACTTCTTTTCTCCCTCTGTACTCTGTTAGTTTACCTCTCTGACTAAGCCTTTTTGTCTGCTGGTAAAGGAGTTCACAGTTTGAGCCTGGTATCCCAGTCTCTTTGTGACTTCTTTTCTCCCTCTGTACTCTGTTAGTTTACCTCTCTGACTCAGCCTTTTTGTCTGCTGGTAAAGGAGTTCACCGTTTGAGTCTGGCATCCCAGTCTCTTTGTGCCTTCTTTTCTCCCTCTGTACTCTGTTGGTTTACCTCTCTGACTCAGCCTTTTTGTCTGCTGGTAAAGGAGTTCACCGTACTCAGTACCAAAGTGGCTTCATTTTCCGTACTCAATGTGGGAGTGGTTTAATGCCTGCGTAGTCTCCTTATTTGTTTTGTGTTCTTTTCTTATGCATGTATTTGTGTGTGTGTGTTTGTGATGAGGTGTGCGTCCAAACACTAAGTGTGTGTTTCAAGGTGTGCGTCCACTACTAAGTGCATGTATGTGTGTGTTGAGGTGTGCGTCCACTACTCACAAAGTGTGTGCCTACGCCGGGTTTGCTGCTCGCGGTACGCTGTTCCTCATTGGTTTTCAGTCTTGGTTGAACACTTGAGAAGCCATCTGCAGCTTTTGCCATTATGTTTGTGATGCACCAAGCCTCTAACGTCTATCTAATTGTGCGTGCGTGTGTGTTTATGTATGTTGAGGCTCCAATACCTCCTGACGGAATCTGCACACCCACACTCATCCTAGTTAAGTAAATCACACTGACACATACACACACTCTCCCTTTTAACCACAGAAAGAAGAGATCCTCAAGGCTATCTTTGACCGCTCGTTTCCGGGCGGGCCTGCACCTCCCACCATGCCTGGTGATGATGTGCGCTTGGACCGCTTGGCTGCTGCGCGGGATTGCAGGTGTGTTTGTTGTGTGTGTGTGTGTGTGTTGTGTGTGTGTGTGTGCGTGTGTTTGTGTGTGTATGTGTGAATTATGGATGTGTGTGTTGGATGCATGTGCGTGGGTGTACGTAAGCGTGCAATTTGTGCTTAGCTATTACTTGTACACACTATCACATGTGAGTTTGTGTTATGCATATGTATGTGTGCGTGCGTGTGTGTCACCTATATAATGTGTGTGTGTGCAACGCGTCTGTTGTCTTCTGCATATGTATGTGTGTGTGCGTGTGTGTCACCTATATAATGTGTGTGTGTAATGCATCTGGTGGCTCAAGTTGTGACGAGCTATCTCAGGTGCCAACCCAATTGCGAGAATGTTGTGTACGCTTCCAAGCTACGCGACAGATACCTTCTTTCGCTTTTTAACAGCTATGCCAGACGAAGAGGAGGAGCTTCATGTGACGAAACAGGGAATAACTAGGAGTGCTGTTGCTGTGTTTAATGGACGCCCCCAGTGCTGACTACATCTGGCCCCTGCTGCTGTTGTCCTTGCTTCTACGGGAATACCTTTCTTTCATATAATGCAGGGATGCCACGGTTGTGGCCTCTGCTGCTGTTGTACCTGCCTCTACGTGAATACCTTTCTCTTTCATATAATGCAGGGACGCCACAGTTGTGGCCTCTGCTGCTGTTATACCTGCCTCTATGTAAATACCTTTCTTTCATATAATGCAGGGACGCCACGGTTGTGGTCTCTGCTGCTGTTTTACCTGCTACGTAAATACCTTTCTTTCATATAATGCAGGGACGCCACAGTTGTGGTCTCTGCTGCTGTTGTACCTGCTTCTACGTAAATACCTTTCTTTCATATAATGCAGGGACGCCACGGTTGTGGTCTCTTCTGCTGTTGTACCTGCCTCTACGTAAATACCTTTCTTTCATATATTGCAGGGACGCCACGGTTGTGGTCTCTGCTGCTGTTGTACCTGCCTCTATGTGAATACCATGCTTTCATATAATGCAGGGACGCCACGGTTGTGGTCTCTGCTGCTGTTGTACCTGCTACGTAAATACCTTTCTTTCATATAATGCAGGGACGCCACAGTTGTGGTCTCTGCTGCTGTTGTACCTGCTACGTAAATACCTTTCTTTCATATAATGCAGGGACGCCACGGTTGTGGTCTCTGCTGCTGTTGTACCTGCCTCTACGTGAATACCTTTCTTTCATATAATGCAGGGACGCCACACGGTTGTGGCCTCTGCTGCTGTTGTACCTGCCTCTATGTAAATACCATGCTTTCATATAATGCAGGGACGCCATGGTTGCGGTCTCTGCTGCTGTTTTACCTGCTTCTATGTAAATACCTTTCTTTCATATAATGCAGGGACGCCATGGTTGTGGTCTCTGCTGCTGTTTTACCTGCTTCTATGTAAAAACCTTTCTTTTATATAATGCAGGGACGCCACGGTTGTGGTCTCTTCTGCTGTTGTACCTGCCTCTACGTAATACGTGAATACCTTTCTTTCATATAATGCAGGGACGCCATGGTTGTGGCCTCTGCTGCTGTTGTACCTGCCTCTATGTAAATACTTTCTTTCATATAATGCAGGGACGCCACGGTTGTGGCCAATGCCCGTGTGCTTGCCCTGTCCTCTGCTGCTGCTCCCATCCCTGCTTCTTCCCGAACGCCTATAGCAGCTGCTGGAGGGGCTGGGGCGTCTGCTGGTGCTGGTACGTATTTGTGATGTCTTTCTGCTGCGAGCTCATAATGTTGTCCAAGGGAGCATTTGTTGATTTCTACAGTATCTGGCATATTCTGAATGTAGCAGGCAGACCAGGCCTGCAACATTGTCACTGCACCATTGCGTGCATAGGCATTGGATTAGCTCCCTTTATACTCACACCCCTTTATAATTAAAGCAGCTATGTTCAGCCTCTTTGAGTTGAGGGACAGGCTGCAGGGGCAGCTGCAAGGAGGGGGGGGACGACAGCTGCCGCACAAAATGCCTCTCGTTGCTTTTGTTAGGTGGACATTGCACGTGATACCGCCTTCATTTCTAACTCCAGCACGTTTCTTATCTGTTTTTGAACAGGTGTGGGACAGGCTGCAGGGACAGCTGCAGGGGGGGGGCGACAGCTGCCTGCTAGCATGGCTCAAGATGCTACCCCAGGCTCAGACCTGCAGAGAGAGGCTGCTGCCCGTCCTTGGGTATTTTCTGTAGATGCCATGATCCAGGACTTTTTGAGTAACCGCAGTTAGAAACAGTGTATTGGATGCCGTATAATTCACGGACTTTTTAAAGTAGCCTCAAGAACAACGTGTACCGCTGTTGCCTCCCTTTCTTATATTGATGTTACATAGAACTAGAGCGCTGTCCCTTTGTTATTGACCATAATGCGCCGTAACGGGAACAAATTTAGAGAAGAGGTAGTATAACTCAGCATGTTTGAGGAGGCTCACTACATATCTTAAGGCGCCTCTCTTGACCGCCAGAATCAAGTCGTGCGCCATATGATGAGGGTCAGGAAAATGTATGTGGGCGCATCCATATCCATACATATCACTTTGCGTCCCTTGAAGTTCCAAGTCGAAGAAAATGATTAGGTACTACGCTAGGCAAGAAAGGACTCCTTTGGAGCAATTACTCTTACCCTTCCCATTAACAAGAGGAAAAGGCCATGTTGGCACTGCTGATCACAACAGAGGTCGCAAAGGTTACACATCAAGCCATCAGTCAAAAAGAAGTGCAACTGCTAGACTGCGTAAGTAAAACATTGTTATGAAGTGAGTGCTGATCAAAACACCCTTCCACCACTAAAAGGAGAAATACAAATAAGGGGATCAGGAGGTTATAGGTCTGCAGGGAATGGGATCATCTTCGGCAATAAGTGTTGGAAATGGTGCTGGAACGGGCACATCCGGTATAGGCAAGCTCAGTGGTATAGTTGGCAGGTTGCGTGTGGAGATTAAGTCAGGGATGCTTCCGTAATTCATACTTCTTTGCAGCCTTGTCTCTTTGCAAAACGAAAGTTGTTGAATAAATTGGATGCATCAGTAAGAAGGTTGAGCGTTCTACCCTTGGGACTTTCCAAAGAAGTCTGTATGTAATCTTGTTCTGGAAGGTTTGGTGGCATCCATTCATGATGGCGTATATTGGCGGGCGGCATTTCCAGTTTCTCAATCAAGCTTCTTGTCAAAATTTAAATAGCAGTATGTATGCGCTCTTAAACCTTGAAAACCTGTGTATTTGCAGCTGGAAAACGTATCATCAATTTTTAAAATTAAACGTCCCAGTACGCACAAATGCGACTTGGCTACTTCAAAAAGCAACGCGTTGAGCAAAAATGTTACAGTGTGCACTTGGCCATCTTAGTTTGCTATTCACAGCACACGACCAGTGGGGGCGTACTGGCTACTGGCCTGTCCATAAATAGGATTGCCCATTGCATCGTAACCGGTTGGAACTGTGTTTGTTGTTGTTGTGGATGTCCTTCGCTCAGCGTAGTAGTAGTCGCTCACGGGGGGCGTAGTGTAACCACTGGTATAGCCAGCCCCTGAAGCATGCCAGGCAGGAAATGAACACGCTTTTTTGCATTCATTTGCAGCAACAACTTTGCAAAGAGTGCAGAGAGGGAGACACCTTGGAGTTTCGAGCAGATGCTTATTAGTAAAGGTTTTCAGATGTAGGTTATCAGATGTTGGAGATGTATCTATTGGTGGGTTATACATGCTCATGAATATTGTATATTTTGTACACCTGTTACTCGTGAGGGATCATAGGCAGCCAATCCTGCTGCCTCTGCCGTCAAGGAAGGGGGAGCCATGGCATAGGCAGCATCAGCTTGGCGCTGCATTTGAATGCACAGGTAGGTGTAGGTGTACTGTTGGAAATGTGGAACAAGACTGTTTTGGGGGCTCTCCAAAGTGCGGAAGGTTAGAAAGGTCAAAAAGGTACTCAAATTGTGAGTAATCCAGTTTGCATCACATTAAACTGCATTTGCCTAATTGTGCATACACAACTTACGATTACACACCTTTGCCTCAGAAGCTTCTCCGCCAGCAAGTACGCCGCCGTACGCACGCTTCTCGTCATTCCTCATGTAGTTGGCTGCAAGGGGTGAAGCAAGAAAAACAATTTCACTCATATGCATCTTTTCAAAAGATGCAAGGATGGATTGGTATTTCAGGAAGATCCTACAAATCACAATTCTCGCAAATCCTTGTACCATGCTCCAAAGATGCAGGGCTTAACTCATAGAAACTGTAGGAACAACACAGCACTCACCCACATCCTCCATCTGTGTGGGTGTGAGGGCGTTGAACACCACGCCGTAGGTAGCCTGCATTGCACAAGGAAAATGGTCTACACGCTGCAGAGGAATAATCAAGTTCAGCAAACCCAGAGTCAGCCAATTTCTTTGGCAGGTAACTATGGAAGGATAGGAGTCAATTTAACTAAGTAATGCAGGAGGCCAATGGGTGTTCAAAATTAGAAAGACTGCTCAAAAGCAAAGAGGGAAGCATTTTCCCATTAATAATCCATTCCAGCTAGTTATTCCTTGCGTACTAGACGCCAATTCCTAAATGAACACACCAAGCAATCATAACAGGATAGCATGGCTCATCCATGTATGTAGAGGCACGTGGGTTTCCTTGCTTTTTGTCTCAGCATCTTCCTTGCAATATTGCACCCCAAGCAATCACAGCTGCTCGTTCCTTCTTACCAATGCATAATCATCACGGTCGCGCACTGACTCCCGGTCTGCAGCGCGAAGTGCTCTGGTTGCCAAACGCTGCAGATTTTGCAAAAAGAAATGGTTCGAATGGCTGTTTGAGGGGAAAGCAGCCAGTTTATAAGTGCATTCATTTGAGATCTGCATTTTGATGGTGCCTAATACTGTTTGGTGCTCTAACAAAAATCACCAGCTTAAGGTTGCCCTAGTGAGGCAGTCTTAACCTGCAATATCCCTGCTTAATTTAAAGCGCCATTTCTTATCAGACCAGGTGCAGTGCCCCTCTTTAAGGGTAAACACATCCGAGTATTGAAGGGGGCCGCACTTGACTAACAACTCGGTGGCTGAACAAGAAAGCAAAGCAACTACTTGTTTGCACTCTCACAGTTGCAGTGGCAGCTTCACTGTCTGCAGGGACAGCACCATTGGTTGCCGTGCGCTGGTCAGCACGCATCGAGGCGGCCACATCTGCAGGCGTTTATTGGAAGCAGCAGTATATCGCAAGTGGCAGAAATGCGAAAAATACCGTCCTATCTTGGAAATTGTTAGAGCATATGTTTCTGACGCTTACATTCCAGTACACCCACCAGCTTTTTGGGAGGCTGTGGCCTCACTGAAGGGCACACCAAACATGTTGCGGCTATAGTCGTTGATATCAAGGTCAGCTACGCGATCTGCAGGGGCTTGGGCAAGGAGTGAGGGGAGGTCATTAAAAGAACAGAAGACGACATTGAATGTATACGCAACAACCAGTTTCCGTTTCACAAGCAGACAGATGGGAGCAGGCAAGAAAAATATGGGAAAAGGTCAATGCTCAATAACCCCTCATCAGGAAATGTGTCATCAGCAGATCACCTTCACTGAAACTGATCACCAGCCAGTCTTACCTGCAGCAGTTGTGGCCGTGGTCCCTGCCATCGTTGTGGGGGCGGTTGTCGTTGCTGCTGTGTGCGGGAGAGGCCATGGTAAGGAATAGAAAGTGGAAAATCCGTCTCGAGGTGAAGATGATGACCAATCCGAGTACCTTCACAGCATTTTTTGTAACTCAGGTGATCGATTTGTTCATATCTTACCCATCGTTGGATTGTAAGTCGCCATTTATTTGTATATTGTTTATTTGCTCGATTGTTCTTTTGCTTTACTTTTTAATCGATCAAACCTCTTCGTAATGCTGTAATTTAAAGTGGAAAACTGCATGTACGAAAAAAGCCTGTTTTGGTCGAATGTGCAGCATTAAGCAATTTTAAAATTTGCGCCCGTATGGATCTCCCAATTCCCTTGCTGGCACGTGCTTTCAATAATGCAGACACCTTTTTAGATAGAATCTGGAAATGAAAATGGTTGCTGCCCTTTTCTATTTGCCCTTATAAAAGAGTATCGGTGGCTGTGGCTAAAGCAGTCAAGCAGTGGTTGAGAGTCTCTCCCTCACTCCAAGGTATTATCAACCCGCCTTGGCATTCCTCATTGCAGGTGGGTACACCCTTCCAATCTCATTTATTTGTGGTGAATAGCAGACCGTTGGTTGCTAGCTAGCACGAAAGTTCTGAATTTATAATCAGCGTACTGTGCACAGGAAAGGATGGCCACAGTTTTATAATGTAAATGGCGAGAATGCTCAGGAAAGTTCTAGACTGGTGTGCTCACGCTAGCCAGACCATTCCTCTGACATTACTATTTTAATACTGTTGGGCTTGTAGATGTTTATTAAGCGTGGGAGAGAAGGATGCCAAAAATAATCCTCTGCCATTACTATTTTTATACTGTTGGGCTTGGAGATGTTTATTAAGCGTGGGAGAGAAGGATGCCAAAAATAATCTGGAATTGTATGGACTATCTATTTTTAGATACAAATCACCTTAATACACAATTCCTGCTCTAGTTCTTAAAAACATAGCCTCAGCCGTTTGTTATTGCCCAGATTACACAACCCAATCACAAAGCATCAACTTGCGTCACGGACTTGATGAGCTGCAAATGAAAGCAGATAATCACATTATCGCTCACTTCAAGCTTTCTAGCATATTTAATGCAAAAGGAGGGCATATTGCTTCTTTGCTACATCCCATCAGAGCGTGCGGCCCACTCCAGAAGTTGGGACAGTGCCTGGGAGTGCAAGAAGGAAGCAAGTACCAGCTGCTCATGCAATGGTTAATTATAAATCAGTGTGTGACACTGAAGACTTAACAGAAGTAACATATTATACCTCACGCCGCCCACAACAAACCAAAACAGTCAGATAATGCTCATCCATTTAAGACCCTAACCTGGACAGTATCGAGAAGAAAAACTACGCAGGCAGTGAAGAATCACTCCCCACATTAATTAAGGAGAAGGAGCCCACTTTGGTACTGGGTACCGTGAAGCTCCTCCACCAAGAGAAAAGATAAAGATCAATGGGATCAGGAGGGTTGCAGGCTTGACCTGAGACCGTCTCCTGATGAGAGTTGATATTAGTGCTAGAAAGGGCACGTCTGGTACGGACAACTTTGGCAGCGTAAAAGGACAGTAATGCTTTTGAAGCTGGAGACACCGTTGCACAAACAGGTGGATCCCAATTTATCCTAAAAAGAAACAAACATCTACAATTTCAGAAGGTACCTGGTGGGCAAATAGGGCATCCATTGGCATCATAGGCGACGGGGGGCACTGTTGTGTCCGTGGTGGTGGTGGTTATGGTGGCAGCACCAATGCCGTAGTCGGTGACAGGAGCTGCAGGGGTTGTTGTTGCAGGGGTTGTTCCTGTGCAGCAAATGGTTGGCAACAAGGGCTGTACGTGAATGGTGGATTCTGTTTGTAGGTAGTGCTTGTTAACACATGATCAAAGGTGTGCTTGAAGGAGGAGAGAAGGTGCGCTTGAAGGAGGAGAAAGGTGTGCTTGAAGGAGGAGAGAAGGAAGTGGAGGAAATAATTAAGTATGCTGTGTAACTGTGCTTCACGTGTTTGCTCATAGTGAAAGTCAATCTTACACAAGTTGAACAGCATCGAGTGGTGATTAATGCGCAAGATACCGTGGGCGGGAAGAAAAAGGAGAAAGAAGCACACCAAGCAAGCAGTCAGATCAAACGTCAAATAGCAAAGAGGGTCAAATATGGATGAACACTGCTGCACTCTTCAGGTGACATAAAGCAAGGGGGCTACAGTTCGGCAGACATATTAAGGGGACGCAGTACAGTTGTTTTCACCGCCTGCAAATCCCTCTTCTCATAGGCATAAGCAATTGTACACTAGCTACCTGATATCAGGTTTCAAACGATATTGCTCGTTGCTTCCATACCTGGTGGGCAAATGGGACATCCAGATGCATCATAGCCCAGGGGCGGCACGGTATCTGTCACTGCAAGCATTTTGGAGAGAAGAGGCTTGAGTGCTTTGAAACATTGTATCAGCCTGCTTGGGCACAGCCAGGCAGAAATAGTTTTTTTACTTAAACAGTACTGCTCACACCAGTAAAGCTAAAACAGAAGGGGTTGAATGGGATCTGGAGAATTGTCACCTTTACAAAACTTAAGTGAATCCTGAATAGACAACGTCAAGGAATCAAGGCTAATTAACCAAATATCAAGCGCAATTAGATTAGAACCCGCAACAAATATACGATAAGGTTTAAGCCACTGTGGCCCGATCACATCACTCAACAAAGAAAGACAACGAGCTTTCCTTATTCATTCAGTCGTGTCCTTCACAGGAAGCTTTTTGAGATAGGGCAATCAGGTAATAAACAAAGCTTTTTTTTTCCGACACATAAATGAAAGGAGATCGCACGCATAAAGAATCTCATGCCTGTGGTAAGCCCAGAGGGAACTGCGGTGTCCATGACTGAAGAAAACACAGCATTTGCAGGAGTTGTTTTGAATAAAAGGTTAGAATGATGGTTACAAGATAATAAGAGGTACACACTATAAGGGCTACGGCAGAAAGGCGTTCTGCAGAGGCATAAAGGCACTAACAAACATGCGATGAGCATTTAAAAATTAAGCATCTTTAAAATGCAGCGGCAAAACAGAGATGCGTTGCAGATAGATGCAGTGTATTTTGCCTACGTCGTCACACCTGTCGTCGCGCTGGTTGTGGTGGGTACCGTTCCAGGAGGGCAAACTGCTGCTTTGGTTACAGTATCAATGCCGACGGGCGGGACGTTAATGGTAGGGTCACTCACTGCAGATGATGATGCATGACAAAACTTGATGTGACATTCATGATTTTCAGGCTTCTGACCACACCTCAAACCACAAAGCGAAAATAAAGTCCTGGAGCCAGAAGCCAAGGACGAGCGACAACAGTCAAGGCGGCAAACCAAACATCTAAGACAAACCTACCTCTCGTGTACGACATGCGGACTTCGTCCTTCTCGTCGTAACAATTAATTAACGACGCAAGTCGATTTAATAAACGACGTAAGTCGATTTGTATCCTGTGCTTTTTGCTTTGCTCAGATCGAAACGTAATACGTATAATAATAATTTTAGCTTTGCGAATGCGAGCTGGATGCTCTCATCAGTCTTGTCTCTCAAGCCCGCTCAGAAAAAGCTCTGGATTCAGGAAGACTCCTTGCAGACCAAAGGGAATGTTTCTCATTAAGTGGATAGGTAATGTGCTATTTGTTGATTGACAAGCCCACTGGCAAGCTTGCACACACACGCACACGCGTGCACACACACACACACACACACACACACACACTCTCTCTCTTTCATACACACAAACATACACACACATACTCACACTCACACTCACACACACACACACACACACACACACACACACACACACACACACACACACACACACAACACACACAAACACACACACACACACACACACACACACACTCACACACACACACATACACACACACACACACAACACACACACACACACTCACACACACGCACACACACGCACGCACACACATACACACACACAAACGCAACGCATGTGCGTTCACACTCATCCTGAGATGATCTCAAACAGATAAGGTAATTACATGTACACACTCCTTTGGTAAAACTCCTCTCTGTGTTTGTACGCAGGACGTGCCCTCGCACACCAAGATAGCAACAAATTGACAGCTCCGTTTTTAAAGGACGAGCATTACAGCCCTCCCTCTTGGGCTTCTGACATCAAACTGGTTCCAAAAACCCGGCTTGGTCTGGCTCAATTGTAAGAAATATTGACTTGCTCACAAAACATGGCATGCACGCACACAAGCATGCGCCATAAATTAGTAAACAGAAGCGCACACGTCTAAATTAGCACATATCAGCAAACATACCTGCACAAACACACAAAAATGCGCGCAAGTGCACACTCAAGCGAAGCAAATTTACATCCATATTTACACAACAAGAAAGTAAAAAACATGCACTTGTGGACAAATAGCACGCACGCGCACACACACACACACACACACACACACACACACACACACACACACACACACACACACACAAGCACGCATGCATGCACGCACACATGTGCACATCCGTAATGCATACACAGAAAGCTGCTTTGACATGATGTTATGCCTAGTTGTGACTTACTAACACCAGGCGAAGTATATTTGATGTGGGAGACCTGCGTTAGCTGCCCTCTTTCCCGCTGCTACAAATCCTGCCTGATTCGTTGCCTACTACAAGCACCCAACATGGGTGTAACCCTGACCTAGCCCTTTATGGCTATACCTTTTCCGTGCACGCTCTCACATGTTCTGTGCAAGTCCTCTCACAGGAGCTCAGTCCTCAATGCTCCTGCTGTCTCCACAGGTTTACGTAGTATACAGCAGCCATTTTATTTGCAGCTAAAGCGTGATTGGTAGGTCTGCACCCGCTGATTTGAACGGTTCCGCTCTGCACTGCTCATGCTGTCCCTCACACACAGGCCCACGCCTGTTCACGGTTGGCAGCTTCCTGGCCTTCCTGAAGGCGTGCAAGTGTTCATCAAGCGTGATGACATGACAGGGATGCAGTTATCTGGTAACAAGGTGGGGTCTTGTGGATTTTAAATGTTATAGATTTTATAGCTGTTGATGTGGCAGTAGTTCTTAAACCGGTGATTGATTGAAGTAGGGTGCATTGTCTATAGGGCTGGCCAGAACCGTGTATACACACCGTACGTGACCGTATGTATGGTGATTTCCCTGCTGAAAATATCGTACGTGCACCGTATATACCTATAAATTTATGGTTTTGAAAAACTTGTATTGTCTTGCAACAAGATGGGTCTACTGAGGAAGGGGGGGAAGATGCTGTAAGCTGGGTCTTCATTTTAATCTGTCGGTGGTAATAACTTCACTGACGTTTATTTTTAGAGTTGGCCAGAACCATTATTTATGGTGTATATACGTAGGGTTGGCCAGAAACATATATATACCGTGCTGCGCTTTTAGTATTGCAAGGCCTACTTTTTGCGAGGTGCCAAAATAATTAGAATAATTAATTTGCGAGCATTAAGCTTTTGCGAGGCCCCTGAAAAGTTAAGGAAATTTGCAAACTTTGCGAATTTGGGGATTTCTTGTGCTCTCCTCTCTGTATCTATTCAGTGCTGGTTTACATCAAAGTCTGAGACGGGTTTTTAAGGCTCCTAACTTCAGCCTGAGGAGTTATTCTTGCATTGCCTGCTGCTGAAGTGCTGCTGAAGGTTTACCATGCAGCGCTCCTCCCATTCTTCTCAAACCGATCCTCAATGGAGAGAGCAAACTCCATCTCCCACTGGCTCCACTTCTTTCTGAGGGGGAAGGGCGTTGCTCTAAGACAGCACCACCCTCTCCCTCCCCCTGCGACCCTGCAGGTGCATCCTAACCCACACTGCCTGCTTCTTCAGCTTCTGGGCTTCTGCTGCTGCTGCTGCTGCTGCTGCTGCTTTTGCTGTGAAGTGCAGATGCAAGCGCACCTGATGCTCCCGCCCACTCCACCTGAATTGCAGCTCTGCCCACACATGCCTCTCTCCTGGAGGGGCTTGCACCCCCATTGGTGCAAGCACCTTGGGCCTCCCCACAGGCCTCTTAACTGGGGCAGGGCGGGATGCAATGCTGGCTGCAATGGCTGCTCCTGCCACATCAGGCCTGAGGCGGATGATGAGCTCCCGAGCGGGACTATCGGTGCGACCTCTGTGCGCTTCCGTTTGGTGAAAATAGTGATGTTTGCCCCTTAGGACGATGGGGGAACCCAGAAACTACCGCATTAAAAAGTCTAAGTATTGCGAGGTCTGAAAAAACTTTATTTATTTTCGGCTTGATTTATTGCGAGGGGCCTCAATATTTATTTATTTACTCGCAAAACAACCAAGCGCAGTACGGTAAATACGATACGACGTATAATACGCCTACGCCGTATGACCCATCCCTGTGATTTTGTTTGTGATTATGCTTCCATTTGGTTTACTGCTTTGCTGATTGTTTTCTTATGCATTTCCTTGCAGGATTGAAGAACAACCGCCCATAATTGGGCAAATGATGCCGGCCTTTATGGTACGGAGGGGTCCAATGAATAGTACAGCATTCCTTGTTGATTGTGTGTGTGTGTGCGTGTGTGTGTGCGTGTGTGTGTGTGTGTGTGTTGCGTATGCTGTATGCTACATGGTGCAGGTACATAACCCCCTTAGGTGTCTCAAATACGTAGGGATGAAGGGTCAAATTGGTTTCAGTATCTGTTTTATTTTTAAAGGCTTTCGGCAGTGTGTCTAATGCAAGGTCTTGATTGCCCGCTACATCTTCTCATGGCACATGTTTTTAATTTGACTGTCCTCCTGCAGGTCGGCTTTCAGCTCGCAAAGGTCTACAACTTGGTGAGTTGATAGCTGTAAATACAGCTAGGCGACATACTTAGTTGCAAACACGCACACACACACACACACACACACACACACACACACACACACACACACACACACACACACACACACACACACACACACACACACACACACAAACTTGCACATTTCATATCCTTGGTATGAGAGGCCTCTTGTGTGTTTTCTACCACGTAAGCACAATTTTATCTTACACTGGAAATGTATATCAGGGTGCCAGCGTGGGCCGTTTCTTCTTCCCAGCATTGCCGGTGATCCCGCCAGATCTACTGCAAAAGTCGCAGCAGTTCATTGAAGGCATGAAGGACAAGCACTCAGCTGTGGACTACGAGTGCATCAGCGTGAGTGTTATAAGCATCAGCACGCATCAGCATGCACCAGCATGCACCAGCATGCACCAGCACGCATCAGCACGCATCAGCACGCATCAGCATGCATCAGCGTGAGTATTGAAAGCAGGGCTTGTTTCTTGGGTTGGCCTGAACCGTATGTTCACATCGTACACGGCCGTATATTTGGTTGTTTCCCTGCCAAAAATTACGTATGTACACTGTATATAATAGGTTCTGGCCAACCCTACACATTCAGAATTTGAACCAGCGAGTGGCAACAAGCGTTGTGTAGCTGCAAACCCCTCTTGCTGTTTGTACTTGTTTCACTTTATTCCTTTACTCTGACATGAAGAGAGGTTTAGGGTGTGGCATGAAGGAATCAGAGATGAGAATAGCATTGTTCAATTGGAGATGAGGAGAGCATTGTTCAATTGGAGGGCATTGTTCAATTAGAGATGAGAATAGCATTGTTTAATTGGAGATCAGGAGAGTATCGTTCAACTGGGCTGACATACAATCTTACAATTGATACCGCTTGGGCTGCATGCCTAGATGTGTTGGTATTCCCAGTCTGTACTATAAAGTGCTTCTGCCTTCGCCATGCAGGTCGCCATCGAGGGCCACCATAATGACAAGGTAGGCAATGATAAAGGGAAGATCCAGGCTTTATAAATGCACGCAAACGCCACCAAAGCTATCAGGCGTTCACAATGGAAAGATCCAGGCTTCACAATAGAAAGATCCAGGCTTCATAATAGAAAGATCCAGGCTTCATAAATGCACGCAATGCTAACGAAGCTGTCAGGCGTTCACAATGGAAAGATCAAGGTTTCACAATACAATGACCCAGGCTTCATAATAAAAAGATCCAGGCTTCATAAAAGAAAGATCCAGGCTTCATAAATGCACACAAACGCCATCGAAGCCATCAGGCGTTCACAATAGAAAGATCCAGGCTTTACAATAGAAAGATCCAGGCTTCACAATACAAAGATCCAGGCTTATTAAATGCACACAAACGCCACCAAAGCCATCAGGCGTTCACAATAGAGAGATCCAGGCGTTCACAATAGAAAGATCCAGGCTTTACAATAGAAAGATCCAGGCTTCCTCAATGCACACAAACGCCACCAAAGCTATCAGGCGTTCACAATAGCTTGTGGCTCCTTTTTGTGGTCTGCAGCAAATTGTGACTATCAGTTTTGGCATTATCTGGCACGCGCACACACACACACACACACGCACACACATGTACACACACACATGACGGGTTGTTCACACACAACACTCTCAAACACAAACAGTATGAGTGTGTGTGTGCGCGCATGCAGGCCTCCAATGCTCCAAAGGCAGACTCAAACATGAAGAAAAGCCAGATCGGAGTAGCCTATCGTCAGGTGAGTGTAAGAAAGTTTGAGTAGGAGTAGAAAGTGTACAAGGGGGCTAGGCTCAGAATCAAGGAGTGAATGAACTGCAATGGGCTATGCTCATAACCTAAGAGTGCCTATACTTTGCTTGACTGAACTGCAGGACATTCGGCATTAGGAGTATAGCTGTGATTGGAGCAACCCACGTTTTAAAATGGAAACACACTGCAGCAATGTGTGTGTGTGTGTAAATTGAACTGCAGCTGGCAAACTTCTTGGAGAAACATGATCCCGCACGTGACTGGGGAGGGCTTACCTGTGTGCAGTTAGAGGTGGGTCTTGGTGTGGGTGTGTGTAAGTGTGTGTATGTGTATGCGTGGCCCGTGGCGTGTATGCGTGGCCCGTGGCCCTCGGCCCTTGCAACCTGCTTAGCCCAAATTGCAGCTAGGGCGTCTGATGTGTATTTTAAGCCTGTCCATTCGCCAGAGAGAGCTTAAAGTTGTGCCCTGAATCATTTTCAAAGAAATCTGTTACAAACTTTTCATTGTACGAACAGACCTACGACTAGGTTCCTGCTGTGAATGACAAGCTGTTTGCTAATGCCTCACATGATTAGGGTTGGCCAGAACCATGAATATATGGTGTATACTCGGTATTTTTGGCAGGGAAATCACCGAATATACGGTCATATACGGAGTATATATACGGTTCTGGCCAACCCTACACATGATCCTGTGCATCTGCAATGGCAATAGGGAGACCGTTGCAGCCTTGGAATGAAAAAACGTAGCCTAGTGCAAGCTGCTTAGCTTGCTGTACAACTGTTTCTGCGTTTGTGTTTGTGTGTATATGTGTGTATGTGTGTGTGCGTGTGTGCAGGACAATGACGGAGAAGTGGATGCAAATGGGCGATCCAAGTACAGCGGGGGCGTGCTTTGGGTCTGCAAGGAGTGCATGCTGTAAGTTTGCATGTTAACAAACACATACGCACTAATGCATGAGCAAACACACACACACACACACACTCCAAAGAGTACATGTCGCTGATGAGAAGCACACACACACACACAGATAACACATACACACGCATACACAAGCACCCTTCACAAACATAAAAGTTCCGGCACCACTCCATGTCTCCAGCATGTTTTGGATCATCCTTGCACATCACTCTGTCGACCCACTTTGGCCTCTCATCGTATCCCACAATGCACTTGACTGTACCGACTGTACCGACTGTACCTTTGTACCGACTGTACCTTTGTACCGACTGTACCTTCGTTCCGACTGTAACCTTTGTACCGACTATACCTTCGTACCGACTGTACCTTTGTACCGACTGTACCTTCGTACCGACCATACCTTTGTACCGACTGTACCTTTGTACCGACTGTACCTTTGTACCGACTGTACCTTTGTACCGACTGTACCTTCGTCACAGGGGCCTCCACAACCCTTCAAGCAACACCGTTTCCACCTCTTCTGACAGCATTCATCACAGCAATGGTGCGACTTCTATGAAGGCCCCAATTCACACTGCTCCTGGCAGCCTGTCCCTCGCCATCAGCACAACCAACCCTGCACAGCCACATTTTGCGGCCACACAGCAGCCTCAACCGCCCAGCAGCACCATGCCAGTGACAGCACACACAGCAGATGACATGCTGACGCCTATGATAGCACGCGCAGCAGATGTCATGTCGACGCCTATGACAGCACGCACAGCAGATGATGTGTTGCCGCCTATGACAGCACGCACAGCAGATGACATGTTGCCGCCTGCGTCAGACCTGCTTGGGCACAGGGCTAGTGTGAGCACCTTAGCTGCTGGCAAGGAGGTGCAGTATTTGTCTGATTAAAGGGGGGGAAGGGTTGAGTTCTTGCCCCAGGGTATGGTGAGCTCTTTTGGCCATCACAAGGATCAAGCTAGACATTGGGGAACGCCAAAATTATAGAGTTTGTTGCTTCTTCATTGCCATTTGGTGTATCTCCTGTCTGTGGCTGGCCTGAGCATGTGCATTATATATACAAAGAAAGTGTATGTACAAGGAGAATCCTTATAGCATGTTGTCTTACGGAGTACGGGTTTAAAGTGACACTTTGTAATTGACTGCTGTGTGGTCTTACTGTTAATGCGTACACAGTTCTGTCATCACAAACATGTCAAGCAGGGAAGCAAGGAGCCTGAGGGTGTCCAAAAGGTTTGCCGCCAACCCAACTTTGAAGTGGACAGCAGAGATGAAGCGCTAGATGGCAACAACAGCACAGGCCTGTGCGGGCTGTTAAGTGGTGGAAGTGCCAGTGGTCGTAAGGTGATACACATAAACATAAAGGCACACATGCACATGCGCACACACACACACACACGCACACAGTACACACACGCATACACACGCGCACCTCCACATAGACAATTCATAGCATTCATGGGCAATTGTGTATATGCACATCTTCACCTCAAGCAAAGCCTTGCACACACACACACACAATGCACATAAGAGGTTTGAATACAGTGAAAACAGTGCAAACGTGACGTTTGAACACAAAACTAATGTTCGCCTTTACATGCACCTTTGCAGCTGGGCAAGAGCACCAGTGGTAGTCTCGGCACCAGTAAGACGAACAGGATCGTGCCGTACAAGTCATGAGGCAACGTCTAGTTTGTGGCCACAAAATAAGTCATTCATGTCTACAAGATTACTCATCTTTATCTCAGTTGCCACGCTGCAGCCGCCATTGATTTAGCTCCAAAAACGACGAATAAAAAAAGCCGGGGAGAGGGTCATTCACTCGTCCCTGTTAGGCATGGTGACCATTTGGGTAAGGTCGTATTAAAACGTTGGGCAATGGCCTTGTGCTTGATTTATTAGACCTGAAGGTCAGTGAGGTCTGTGTGGGTGATAGATAATTGACAGGGCTGAAGTCGCCAGGGTGCGAGACTCGTCCCTGACCCTACAAAAGCGTATGATGTGTATAGTTTGTTGGCTCTTATGCCCTTATGTCTCAGCTGCTGCGGACAACAATAAGGAGTGCTCCCGTCATGCCCTCTCTATATGCCTTGCCTATTTTCTTTGCTATAAATCCAGCCAGTGTGTTTTGCCGACTTCCATTTAAAATCTTATTGTTCCTGTCGAGCTTGTTATGTGCTTTCTTTTGCCCACTAGTTTGTTTCCTTTCATTATGCATCCAACACAGGTGACGTGATTTTCGGTTTGTATGTTTACTGTACTTCAACGTGTGTATTGCATAGTGTGTATTGCATCTCTTCCAACGTGTGTATTGCATCCCTTTTTTTGCATCCCTTAGCTTAAAAACAATTCAGGCTTCTCTGTATGATACCAATGTCGTTGCTACAAGGCTTATATTGGGGAAGCCCTTCAGCCAGGTTGTTTGGTTGATCGGCTGCTGACTGGTCTCGGCCAGCCACAAATAGATCCATAAGCTCAGAAAGAATAAGAAAAAGTCTAGTGTTCTTGTAGCACCTACAAAACCTCTTGAGATACCTTGCACTAATATTTCTGGTAAAAGCTCAGACATATAACTGTGTCGTGTCGATAGCAACACTTATACGCTAGACTCAAGTACGAGCACAGGCTCATCGAGGCCGGCCTATACTAAAAACAAACAGCAAAAATTAAACACGGGTCGTGCCTTAAGTAACGACCAAAGACAAGGTGGTTTGGTCGGTGTGTCACAATCCTTAACAAGGTTGACATTTTTTGCTATCATTTAACAGTTTACTCTCTAACAAAGATTCCTCAATGCACGCTGGCGACTTCCAATGTAGACTTTTTCATTTTAACAGAGACAGACTTGTATCCCCTCCTTCAAATTTCGATCAAAGGCCAAAGAAAAAAGTATCCATTCATGCAGCTCTATCTATCCCCCTCTGCCCACAAGTAGACAGTGTCCTGCACATCCTTTCTGGGTGCCAACACTCGCGAATAAGGAACATGATCACCGAAGACACATCTTTGCATGCCGCATGATCTTTAAGGCTATCAGCAAAACAGGCTCCTAAGGATCATGCATTGTCTCCATAAATATAGGCAGACAGCAACGAATAAGTGATCTTGCAAAATCTCCAGATTCCTGAAACAGCTGAAGGTAAAATTGTTCCCAAATGGCTCTTCCCACCCCGCTTCCCAGATAAAGACAGAATCACCTCCAGCCGCCCAGATTTTGTGCTGATTACTCCCATCGCTGCATAAACACAAAAACAACAAATAAATGCAGGGGGGTGGGTTCTTTAAAGTGGCAGGGAGCAATTGAGGGAGACTGGAAGCACCTCAGCAGCACCGCCAGCCACCAGTAGAGCCACAAACCCCAGACAGCACCGACCTAAAGACCTCAGCAAACCTCGGCGTGAAATCCACCTTATCGAGATCAAGTACTGTGAGGACACCAGACCTCAGAACCAGCTGAACGCTGCAAAGGAACAGCACAAAGACCGTGATTTTCTCCAAGGAGCCTCCGTTACTCTCCACATCATCCTTTTGGGTGTGGGTGGCACCATCTACAATACACACTCTGAAGCCTCTCAAGGAACTGGGTCTTGATTCTCAAAGAGTTAAGAATCTTGCCTTTAAGCTCCATGTGCACTTTGTGAACTTTGCTGCTAAACTTGTCCATACCAGACGTGCCCTTTCCAGTTCTGTTATCAACTCTCATCAGGAGCCGGTTTCAGGTTAAGTCTGCAACCCTCCTGATCCCCATTGATTTTTGCTTTTCACAGTGGAGGAGCTTCACGGTACCAAAGTGGCTACTTTTCCTTAATTAATGCGGGGAGTTGCTTTCTCTGCCTGTGTAGTTTTTTATCTTATCTGAGACTTGGCTTATTTTGAGGCTCAAATATATGCCAGATCCACGTTTTAATAACTACATGGGACATCAGATTATTATTTTGGTATAGTTTCAAGATTATATTGCAGGGAAAATAGAGGATGAATCCCAAAGGAACCCTCAACATACAGACTCTAGTATCTGGGAAAGTCATACAGAAAACACTGGCATATCCGATTGTACCCTTCAAACCTGGTTAAAAAACTTGACACATGTATCAATTTAACGAAATCATCAGTTCTCTGCTTCAGCTGTAGAACTGGAGTTCTTGCATAGTGAACGTAGGCTGAGATCTGGCAAGCACTTTGCATAAAGTGCTGTGTAATCTCGTTCTAGGCATTCTTTTTATGCCTTGCTTTTGCTTGGGTTGTTTTTCCCGCCCCTCCCCTCAGCTTGTGCTTTGACTTGTGGGTGTTCCCATCTGAGCTCGCTTGGATCTGACTTATGGACTTGCCGCTTGCTTCTTTGCGTTGTTTTGCTTTCATGAGGGCCTGCAGCCCATTTTTGGTTCTAGCGTGTCTTTGGTTTTAATCTCTCTTCACGGCAGCTTGGTGTAATCACGAATTCAAAGAATAAAAATATCCTAGAATGTCTAGAGGGAGCAGTTACTGCACACAACTGCACAAAATTCCTTTGTAAAACCAATGCCCCTCTCATTTGCTATTATAAAAGATGCCCATGGTAAATGGTTACAAGGTTTACAAAGAAGGGCCTTCAGTCAAGAAGTGTGACTGCTGGCCTGCTCATAAAACGCAATCAGTTCAGGGAGTTGAAAACAAAACTTGTTATTGTTCTGGCTCAAGAAGGTAAACACATCATGAGCTCCTGTTGTGGGAAACAGAGGTGCACATTTCTTGTGGAGAGAATTCATGCGGGGATTGGCGCGGTGAAAAAGGACGTTAATGGTTACTCCTTGACTCTAACTATGAAGGGTTGCACATTCATGATGCATCTGCCATACGCGCGTGCATACAACACCCTATTTACCTCTACAAGCTATCTTGCGGAGAATTTATTAAACCAACACCACTTTTATGGAGCATCAGGTAAAAGCCTTCTGCCTGGTACACTCCTTCAACATGGCCTGGGGGCATCTATAGCCACAGGGGAACAAATTCTTGCACATATGAGGAAGTTGAAAGTCTGCCTAGAGAAGCGGATCAGCGAAGCCCAGATGGCTCAAAATTGCACAGAAATACCGCTACCTCAAATAAGCGGAAATTTCAGTGCAGAATCTGTCAACCATTTTCTCCACAACCTGGACTGGAGGCAAATTTATATTCCTGCCTGTCACCCTATTTATGTCGAGGCAATTCTGCAAGGCTGGTTGCATATATATATACGCCATCACCTTAAGAAGAATCAACGGCACCGACTGGTACTATTTGGACTCTGAGAATAGAAACCCAATTAAATTACAAACTGATGATCAATGGAGAAACCTTTCTGGCCACCTAATTACCATTTTAAGGGAAAACGCTATGCATTCCCCAAACACAAACATGAGCTATCTCACAAGCAACGAGTCTCAAGAGGTGGGGACGCATCACTTGAGGAACCCAAATCTTTCATCCAGACTTCCCCCTCCACAGCAATGCCAAATTACACAAATACACCTCACAACGCAATGCAACACCTAATAAAGAATCCACACCCAAACTCCCCATCTACAACCTCCAAAGACACACCCAAAAATATTCAACCTATCCTCCACCTCCACACATCAGAAAACAAGCAGTCGAACAAAACCATGATGGAGGACCTAAGTATTCTCAATGCAAATATGAGAGGGCTGCACAGAAGCATGCATGGCGTTCAAAACGTTATCCGTCTGCACAAACCAGACATCTAAGTGCTCGCTGATACAAAGCTTAACAACTTAAGTGACAGGGACTGGCTAAACAGCCTCCTAAGTAAAATTCGTGGCAATAGCTCCCTCACCTAATTATAATGACCAGGGCCTTCTCACCAGTATCAAGATGGAAGTGACTCTAACAACTTAGGCCGAAATACGCACAGCCCAAATCCCTACTTCTTATACTAGATTCATACCGGCCACCAGGAAGCGAGCCTCAAGACCTAGATGCCCAAGATAAAATGCAAGATGGAATATCATCTGTAATCCAATCTGAGCAATCCTGTACCCTTCCTTTTTAAAATAAATGCGACCTACCACACAAAAACAGGAACATGGAAACGGTGTACAAAGCAGATAAAATGTACAGGGCGTTTTTGGCACAACTATCCCTGGCACCCCTCGGCAGCCAAAATTCCTCGCTGTTGAGGCAATGGACACATACAATGTGCACCTCATACAGCAGCACAGGGAACAATTGCTATACAGGGAAGAATTGATGACATCTTTTTCCCTACCCTTCTTGCCAAGAAATACACGGAAAGCTTCACAAAAGGATTATGGATGGCTTAGCGACCACCTTCCCCTTCTTGCTAACATACCGGTATCTGATATAGGGGTACACATCCAGACTATTGATAAAAGGGAGGTAACACAGCACTCAAAGCGGTGGACCTGAAAAGGCCCAATTTCGAAGAAGACCAAAAATCATTCCAACGCTCCATCAATGACCTCACAAACCGAGTGTCACCTCCATACTTCCGCGTTGGCTTCATTTACACCTATCCACTCAGAGGCAGTGAAATAAGGAGAGTGCATGGACACAAAACGGTTTGAATACATACAGGGCCTGCCAGCAAAGGGGATATTAAAGCAATAAGCAAAATCAGTGATAGAACTGCTCCAATGCTGCCTTAAGCTTGCTATCTCTATTTGCGCAACACAGGTCAAAAATGGTTAGACGTCAGATGCACCATCCTGAACCTAGCCAACCCAATTATTGGCAGGGTAAACAATATAGAGGATTTGATCTCTCAAAACCAATAGCACCCAAACCTCTGTAAAATGGCAACCTCTATTAAACCCTTCCTCAAGAGCAAAGGGACGTTCACAAAACAACTCCGCACTCTTAATACAACCTTGACTAAACAAATCCATGGACTTCTATCATAATAAAGAAGTGAAACAAAGAGCATGCAAACGAATGCAGCAAAAACTCCTCAGCAAACAACCCAAGCGCGCACGTGCTAAGATTTTTGGAAAAACGAACTCCCAGAGAGCTGGGCTTCAAGCCCTCAAAGACTCGGGTACAGGTGCTGTAGAAACAGAAGCCGCAAAGGTGGCAGGAATTATCACTGAACACATGACCACAATGTTATCGGCTGTCAGCCACAAAAAGGACACATACCTGCCCACAGACGTACCACAACAACAACACTACCCATGGGATCAAGAAGGCAGTTAAGATAATTTCAAACTAGAAACACCCGTAACCAAAGCAGAAAACCAAGGTCCGAAGAGACGCACATGGCTTCACGACTCAGTTCTAGACAAAAGCGGGTTCAAAGAATGCTTATGCAAATTATAAAATAACAAATCGCCGGGGTCTGACTCCATAGTAAGTAAGGTCCTTAAATGCTTCTTTATAGTATGCGCAACACCATCCACATGCTTTTCACTTTCATGTGGGCACAGGAATCACACCCAATCCAACTGTGAGCTATGGAACAGACAGGTCAATCATATCATGCCACCTCCAGTACAAGAGACAACACCTGACTGTACAGTTAGCAATACGACACACCTAACCAACCGCCACAAGCAGAGGACTGGCAAACACAAGTCGCACTTCCCAAGTTTCAGACCCTCCCAGAGGTGACATGTGTGTACGGCATAGATGGAAAATGCTCCGGCACCATCACCCCTCAGCGCCTCAGCATTTACAGGATGCTCACAACTCTGCTCGCCATCAAGGTATACACACCCTGCTGAATCCCCCTGTTCAAGACCTTGCAACAGAAATCCAAGGATTACTTCATCAACTCCCACAACTGCCAATGACAGGCAACAATACCAAGACTGAATTCTTACATTATCAGCTCACATTATCAGGCTCTGCCCACCCCGCTATTCGCAACCATGGTGCCCTGGTCACAAAAGAAAGAATGGCCTCGCCTCTAGACTTTACCAGAGCTTCAAGAGTTCTGGGCAGCCCACCCAAGAGAGAGTATTTGGTTACAGGACAGACGCGTTCTCCAAATTGTTCACCGGATTCTCCATCTGCCACCCGATGTATGACAATACGCACATGCTCAAAGTAGTGCATTATGCAACCGCATCTGCCTCGAATAACCAAGAGGCATCCGCTTCCTTCCTACTGTTCCCAAACTGGATGGAAAACAGCACCAACGGTTTTCACATAACCGTCACAGACAACAAGGATGTTTGCACATTTCTTGGAAATATCCCAAAACGAAAATGTGCTACACGTCACTCCTCTACCAGCAAAGCAAAACACCACCCCTGCCAGAAGCAACATGGGGCATACGCATCTTTGTAGTCTGGAACAAAGCTGCCAGGGAGCAACATATTACAAACAACCCATCTTGGTCAGAGAAAATTAAACAAGACATATCACCAGCGGCAATCTGGAATTTTAAAAACGCAGGCACTACCTTTCATTGAACCGCCGACCAAAAGGATCATGCCAAGAATTGCAAAAATATGAAGGCTCTCCAAAGACTCAAGAAACAAAGTTGCCAATGCAAAAATTGGCGACATAAGCGATACATTACACAGCCAAGTCCCCTCCCATCCTATGCAACAAAAGCTCTTGCTAGAACTGAAGGCCCCTAATTGGAAAGAAAGGGCCTTCACAGGTGGGAGTTGTATTACATACAAACAAAGAAAATGGATCTCAGTATGTTGGAGCTCGAGTCTACCACCCTCAGTCCAACAAAATCACCACAGTAAATCCTGGAGATACAAGCAACAACAAAACCAGAAACAGAGCCAAGCTAGCGGAAATTGCTGCTGCTTTGATAAAAGAACACACCCATCTTGCAACAGACAGCGCTGGTGCACTATGGCTAATAGAAAATAGCATCCTCTACCCCCAGCGCACGAACCGGCATAAACATGCCAAACTCCTAGAAATTGTCGTACACCACATCCAGCTATGCATCTAAAGACACCATCCATCTTTACAAGGTTAAAGCTCGTGCTGGCATCCGCCCTGTGCCTGTAGCGGAAGCGCGGTTCTACGGGGCTGAGACTTTTGCTCTTACCCAGTTGATTTGCCTAGATATTCTTGCTTCTATCAGCCCACGTGGGCCTTTAGAGAGGCAAGATGTATGAGTGACAAAAGTTTTTTTTTTTTTTTGGGTGGTGTTACAGCTACGGCCCCCAGCAGGGACCTGACAGACAACAAAAAAAAGAGGAGAGAGGGCTCAAGCAGAGGAGAAAGCAAAATTAAGCTGCTCAAGGAGACCCAGAACCAAAGAAAGGAAACCAGGAAAAAGAAAAAAAAATCAAGCCTTAGCCAGTAGAGTACAGAGTTGAGGGAGCGCAGGACAGAAGACGCAGAAGAAAACCAGGAGGATGGAAGGAGACGCCAAACACACGAAAAAAAAGGGGGGGAGACGCACATAGTTGCAGTTGTTGAGACAAGAGCGGCAAGCATAGAAGCATGGCAAAGAGAGGCTAACACGGCCGAAGAACCCTGTTGACGGGCGGCTACTAACGGCTAACC
>Ga0307963_1000176_pt1 | contig 36807 bp, 43 predicted proteins | sample OrgLakmetagen594_FD_201829 | JGI IMG/M metagenome (GOLD analysis project Ga0307963, IMG submission 201829) | Saline water microbial communities from Organic Lake, Antarctica - #594 | ecosystem: Environmental > Aquatic > Non-marine Saline and Alkaline > Saline | place: Antarctica: Organic Lake... | reverse complement strand
ATGTATGTATGTATGTATGTATGTATGTATGTATGTATGTATGTATGTATGTATGTATGTCTGTCTGTCTGTCTGTCTGTCTGTCTGTCTGTCTGTCTGTCTGTCTGTCTGTCTGTCTGTCTGTCTGCCTGCCTGTCTGCCTGTCTGTCTGTCTGTCTGTCTGTCTGTCTGTCTGTCTGTCTGTCTGTCTGTCTGTCTGTCTGTCCGTCTGTCTGTCTGTCTGTCTGTCTGTCTGTCTGTCTGTCTGTCTGTCTGTCTGTCTGTCTGTCTGTCTGTCTGTCTGTCTGTCTGTACCTCTGTACCAAAAGACACGCATTGTCTGAGTGCATGCTGAAAATGTGTGTGTCAGAGGAGCTTGCAAGACTTTTGAGCTCAGCTAGCCGACTTCAAGTGCACACAGGGACATGTACCATTTTGTTCTTGAACCCAGATATACACTTTGTGTATAGGAGAGGGTAAGGGAAAGCGCTTGCCTAAGCGTCCCAGTTTGCAGTGGGTATTTAAGCGCTTACTTGCGTTAATTTCAAACAACACGCAGTCGAGCTTGTTCCTAAAAGATGGCACATTCCCAGCGATCCCCAAGTAAGAACGTTTGCCTGCACACTAGACGAATGCACATTAGCCTTCATGTACGGCAAATGCATATCACATATCAATGAACAAATGCGACACTCTTGAACGCTAAACAAACACACACTTATGAGCTCTTTAAACTGATGCATATACATTGTTGCACCCACCCTATAGCCACTTCCTCCGTTCATGCTAGGGAGCTGCAAGCTAGGTCTGGGACGAGCATGGTGCCGATGGTGCTGCAGTGACACAAAGAGGAGCAAAATGCGAAATGATTGGAGTTGGCCAGATCCGTGTATACACACCGTATGTAACCGTATGTATGGTCATTGCCCCACTGAAATACTGTGTACGTACGGTTTTGGCCAACCCCAAAAATGACAGCGACATAGAGCAAATGAAGTGAAGGGGAGAGAAATGACACAAGCAGTAAAAGGGTAGAGAAGTTCAGCAGGGGAACGGCATAAAAGCAAGCTGGAGTGTTTGTGGTGTTGTGACTTCATAAGGGGCCCACCAAAAGAGCAGCAGGGCACAACACAACATCAAGCAGCATGCTGCAGCAGCACAAACAACAGTGCGCAGCATACTGTGTTTGGCATAAACAAACAGTGAGCATCACACTTTTGAGTGGTCAGCATCATAGGGAGAGCAAATAAACGCACCCAAAAAAATGGAAGGAGCGCCAAGTGGCAAAAGAGGCGATAGGAGAGCAAAAGCAGAGCATTTGTTTTTATGTAGTAGTAATTTGATGGTCATGCATATGTATGACTTTGGTTTTGGTAGTCTTTCTGGTAAAATTTCAAGTATATACGGTGTATGCATACAGTTATGGCCAGCTGTGAGTACGTCTTTAGATCTCATGAAGCTTTTTACAACAGGAGCGGCACAAATAACCCTGCTGTAGCGGCGCTCGCATCTCTGCAAAGTCAACCCTTCTTCAGCAGCTGACCCAGAACTTTTCAGGCTCTTATGGTAGACAATATCCTCACCTCATCCCCACAAGCACACATACATGGCATGTGTTGCATGCGCTCACACAACCGCACTCCCGCTCACCTCCACCTCCATCTCCAGCTGCTGCTTCAGGGCTATGGAATTGCTCAAACTAGAGACACTTTTGCCGTGACTGAGCAGGCTGTGAGGTGCGGGTGCTACCGGTAGACCTGGCTGTTGTTGTGATGCTACGGCGGGAGAGGACAGGGAATGGTGGTGGGGAGGGTGGGGGAGGAGGGGGACGGATGGGTTGGTGTAGGGGGAAATGGAGGGTCTCATGAAGGAACCGTCCCCAGCCATAATTGATGCTGCTGATGACATTCCTGAAATATGAGATGTGAGGGTTGGTGTGAAAGTGAATGTGCGTGCGTTTGCATGCATGTGTACGTGTGTTTCTGAGCCTAACTACGTATGTGTGTGCGTATGAGCTGTGCGGAGCAAGGATACTGCCCGGACCGTTTTTTATTCCTTTTCAGGTTGTTCATTTTGCAAGTTCAGACATCCACCTGCTTTGACCTATAAAGGGACTGTGTTGCGTTTTTTTTTTATTCACCACTCCAATTTGCTCATTTTGCAAGTTCAAATACCTGTTTTGCCTTATAAAAGGGCTGTGTCGTGTGTGTATGTGTGATAAAATCAGGTAATACATCTACTTTTGTATTACCTGACTGGCTGCTGAGCTGTGAATGAAGAAGGGGGGAAGGAGGGCAAAACCAGCTACCTGGTGATTGAGGTTCTAAGTTGAAGGAGGCTGCAAAGCAGAAAATTGTCTGTGTTAGGGTTGGGTCATAACTGTATATGCACACTGTATATGACCGTATGTATGGTAATTTGCTTAATAAAAATACCGTGTATAGTGTATACAATGTATGTACGCTTGTATGTGTGGCTGGCCAACCCTGTGTGTGTATATTGACGTACTTAGCGTGTGGGTTGCGCATGCATTTGTTACCCTGTGCACATGTGTGCTAAAACCCACTTAAGTAAGCCTGTGTGATCCCCTGCATGCAGTCTACCACACGCCTCTGCAACACTCAAATGTCTCCAGAGCACACTTGCACTGCACAGAAACAGGCGCTGAGGATTATGCACTTTTTGGTGTTGGGTAGGTTATGCAGGATTAGTCAAACCAGCTGTCTGGTCGTACAATATTGTATTTGCTTGTGTCTGTGACGGCACTTTGGCAAAGGATGATAGCAAAAGAGGAGAGAGAGAGAGAGAGAGAGAGAGAGAGAGAGAGAGAGGCTGTAATCCCCCACCTCCAATTATCTACGGATAAGATGAGGAAATAAACCCAAACTTCCATACATACATACATACATACATGCATACATACATACATACATACATACATACATACATACATACATACATACATACATACAGACACACACATGGCAAACAGATGCGCTCATACAGACACGTACACACACGTACGTGGGCCTGACAAGCTGCCCCCAGGCAAACCCCCAATGAAGCTGGGGTCCATCATAGGGTCTACGTTGCCAGGATCAAATGCACTAAACTGCGAAGCACATAGTGAGCGTGTGCACATGTGTCTACGTGCATGCATGGCGAGTGTGTGTTTGTGTGTGTATGTGAGTTTGTGTGCATATATGTGTATATGTGTGCGCATGCGTGTAATTGTGCTTCGTGTGTGTGCTTCCGTGTTTCTGCATACGTGTGCTGAGTGGAGAATCATGCTTCCTTATATCAGGTAATTCGATGCCTGCAGTTTTCACTAACCATACTGTCCAGAACCATACACTGCGGGGCACTTCCTAGCAGGGCGGATCCAGATACCGTTCCACAAGCACATGGCCCTAGTTAACTCTGCTGATTACCAGCACCACTAGCGTGTCTGCAGACTGTAAATGCGCCAAACTACACTGGTGCTCCCCAAAACAGGCCATTCCTGCTCTCACAGCAACAGTGTGAGACATCAGTCCCACTGTGAAGCTTGGCCACTACCCTTGCGTGGTCCAATACAAAGCAATCGCTGCTCTTCTCCTTATGGTGCTCTCACAGCTCACAGCACCTGTAACAGATCGCCTTCCTTCTTTCAAACCCCCAGATCACCTGACAAAATTGGACAGGTTGAAAGGTGGCGCTCAGGCTGCTGTTTTTTATGTCAGCTGCAGGCATAGGCTCAATGCCCAGCCACCTTATTGCACACCGGCAATCTCTACAACAACCCCCATTACGAGTTTCTGCACAACACCGCTACCAAGGCCGTCAGTGCATATCTGGCAGCCAGCTGAAAGTGCTCTCATTTCCTCAACGCAACTGCAGGCACAATATCTGCAGACGTGCAGGTCCCAACGCAGCACAGCAACCTTAACCAATAAAGCTCTACTCACCTGACAACAACCCTTTCCCAACCAACCCCACTCACCCGCACAACGATCAGACTGATGTCATCGGTGCGCATTTCCTGCTGTGCCCTGTCCCAGTCCCCTGCTGACCTGCACAACATCATGCTAATGCCTTGGCCTCCCTAACCAAATCCACTCACCTGCACAACAATCATACTGATGTCATCAGTGCGCGTTTCATGTTCTAGCCACTGCCTATAGCTCTCCGTCACGACACTGATGCACGCCTCGTGGGGGTCCTCAAAACGAGACACCTGCACATCGTAAGGAAGTGTAGCATGAGAGGGTTGTAGAAAGTATAGTGCGAGCAGGTTGGCTGGGATTGCTTCAGCTTGCGACTGCTTGCCTCTTCTTTTGGTTCCCAAAACAAGACACCTGTTTGTTCTCAGGAAACATAGCGTGAGGGGGTTGGCTGGAACTTTCTTAGCTTGCAACTGCTCATTTCTTCTTTGGTACTCCAAACATGACACCTGCACGCAGTTACAAAGTTTATCATGAGGGAGTTGGCAGGAAATCCTTAGCTTGTGACTGCTTGCCTCTTCTGTTTTTAACCCTCAAAACGAGGTGTGCACAGCAGATGTGTGGGGTTGGCCAGAACCGTTTGTATGCAACGTATATGACCGTACCTTTGGTGATTTCCCTGCCAAAAATACTGTTTATGCACCGTAAATGTATGGTTCTGGCCAACCCTACAGGTGTGCTTTGCTTTCAGGAAGAGAAGGAGGATTCAGATATGTTTGCATATGATTGCACTTTTTGTTATGTCCTCTTTACAAGGCACCTGCCCATTGGGGTAGTAGATGTCAACACTGGTAAGACTCAGTGTATGTAAGGAATGGCTTTCGAAAGTGCTGACTTTCATCGAGTCTCCACCACCAAGCAAAGGGCAAGAGGGCGGACTCTCAGAACAGGAGACTGAGAGCAAATCAGCGCAATGACAAGGCAAAAGTAGAGGGGTAAAAGGAGCGAGGAAACAAAGGAGCAAGGATGGTGGGCAGGGACATGATCACATCAGCATGGAATCGGAAAAAGGCTCCTTAGCAATCCCAACATCCATAATCCATAATGCCACAACATTCCAGCAAGAGGTCACAAAGGGGGCTGAGTGCGTATTGAAAAAAGGGATGAGGTGGTTGGGAGGCAACAGCCTGCACATTATGAGCAGCATCAGGGCATTGGTTTCAGTATTGACATGAGGAAGGCCGATACAGGGATCAAAATAGCTTGGACGGAATTATACATCACCCTTTCTGTCCTAACACATGTGCCCATCTGCATAGAAGGAAGCCACATACACACATACAATCACATAAAAACATGCCACATACTTTCAGGGCGGGGCCTCCTGCTTACGTGTCAGCACTGACGGACACACAAAAGTGCAATCGACACTCACACAGCTACCGTAGACACACGTGAACAGCTTCCCACAAACGTACCACGTCCACCACCTCCTGGCTGGGTATGAACTCCCACACGCCATCTGAGGCCAGCACTAGGAAGGGGTGCGCAGGAGTGAGCTCCATGGCCAGCACCTCCGGTTCAGCGGTCACACCAATGCCCTCAGCCACTGCATGTATTGACATGAAGGTGCTTTTTGTCCTGGAGGTGAAATTTACAGCCCAGCACCTCCGGTTCAGCGGTCACACCAATGCCACTGCAATCAGCAGTACAATGTACAAAAAGGGGCCGTTCCGGACACGTTGACGCCCTCAGCCACTGCAAATAGCAGTACCATGTACAAAAAGGGGCTATTCCGGACACAGTGACGCCCTCACCCACTGCAAACAGCAGTACCATGTACAAAAAGGGGCTATTCCGGACACAGTGACGCCCTCATCCACTGCATAAAGCAGAACCATGTACAAAAAGGGGCTATTCCGGACACAGTGACGCCCTCATCCACTGCAAACAGCAGTACCATGTACAAAAAGGGGCTATTCCGGACACAATGACGCCCTCATCCACTGCCGACACGGCATGCATCTTGATTCCAGGCCTTCCTCTTAGGCGTGCGCACCTTCCAATTACCTGATGCATTGCATGATGCTGTGCAGCAATGAATAGGCACCCAGGGGAGCATTGCATAAAAATCAAACGTGTTACCAAGTCTAGGGACAGCAAGGGGGGGGGGTTTTAAAAATGGGCACATTCAAATACATGCACGCACAAACATACACACATGCATTCACGGAACGCTTGAGAGCTCAGATACGCACAGAGTCTCACAGAGTTCATATCTGTTTAAATAAACAAATGTGCACACCGTTCAGAAGTCAGGACCCTCACTTACTATCAAATAAGCACCCCAGCATACTTGATTTGTGCAGACAAGTGCTCAGGAAGGTAAGAAAGATGCCCCTTTCAGACAGTCAATTAAAAAAAGCTCCTCCCCAGCGGCAGAAACATCAGGGGTGTACCTCATAACACATCTTTGATAGTTTGGTGATGCCTAGGGTCTGAGGTTTGACCCCCCTTGATAGCGACATTAGGAAGGAAATTACAAAATGCTTTCTCCCTGCATCCAATCTAGAACAATGTCGGCCCACATCAAGCGCAAGCGCTCAAACAGGACTCAAACGCTTTATCTCTTGGATCCCCTTTAGCTGCCTGTGCTTATTTTAAGTTGATTTCTAGCTGGGGTCTTCTCAAACTTAAATACACACACACTGCAAGCTCATGCCAACCTACGTACACACGTATGGAGAGCAAACATACACACACACTTACCCCTGTCTCCTATACTGCGTGTAAAAGCGGTGCCGGGGTAGGATGCATTGGGTGCCCACAACCGAGGGGGGTCACCGTCATTGGCTTCCTCTGTGCCCCAATGCTCAACGTTGGGGTCCTGAGCGAAGCAAGAGTGGGTAAGCTGGTTTCAATGGACGTTGTCGTCGTCGTTGTTGTTGTTGCTGCTGTACGTGTTCAAGGGCCACGTCAGGGATTTTCGTTCTCTTTCCGAGGCGTTGTCCTCATTGCACGCTAGCTGTGTGCGTCACCTTTATATGGGACGTCATCAACTGTTTAAGTATATGAAGGATAGGTTGGCCAATACCTATGTCAAGTGGTGTGCCTAAAGGCATGGCATTACGAGGTAATACAACACAGAGGTGTTTGCCTTTTAAAGGCCCTATTTTAAGGGTTTACCAACAGCTGATAGCATTGCATGAAATTAAAAAGGGCTGTGCAAAAACACTTATGCGCGCTCGCACCCACACACCCATACATACACACAGACCACGCTCATACCTGCCCATCCACATCAGTTGGCACGACCTCAAATGTATTACTTCATTGACATCCTGGCTCACCTTTGAGCCCTCCAGCTGGTCCAGGGTGAGCACACGTGCCCCACACTTTTTTACTCTCTCGCACTCATCACGCCTGCAGGCGCAACAGGACAGGACCGCCAGGAGTGTCGAACGTACAGTGCCATGAAACTCTGACAGGGACGCTTTGTGTATATCACCGTGGACAAAAGTGAGTGAGCGCCCTTTACTTGACAGGGACACTTCACAGTGCACGGCTTACTCTGTGCTCCACAATACCAGCTGCTGCCCGTGCCAAGGCCAGATTTGTGTATGTACAGAAAACACACATGACCCCCACATGCATTCCCCCCCCTTGCACACCTGAAGGGCGTTTGGTCAAAAGATAGATCCTGGGCAATAATCTGCTTGCCCTGCCGCTCTGCCATCACAGCCCGGGAGTCCCCCACATTGGCCACATACACCATCCTGTGTACATGCAGGCACACGCACACACAGCATCATGCTGTGCTCATGCACGCAGCACATAAGCGTGCAGGCAATCGATACACAAAGTTCCAAGGACATTTACACGTTCATCTCATACAGAAACAAGCTTGAGCCAGTGTAGTAGTGCACTGATATTGGTGTTGCAAAATTGCATGTCGGCACCGGGGCGTGCTGATAAGTTGTTCCTGTTTGCAGTGTATGCTCAGAGGATACAGCCACGGACCTTCCTTCCTTTTCCTATTCCTTTGTCGCTTGTCGTATGGAGCACAATATACCAGGCATCCTGTTTTTTGTTGCTTCTCTTATGGTCTCTAAGAAGCAGGGCTGTGAGCCTGGAGTACAGGTACTTACAGCTGTTTTTAACGAGCAGGCTGTTGGCAGGGCGCCACCCATTTTGAGACGTTGGGGTTTGAATTGACAAATGTTTCACTAGGAACCTTAACTGACACAGCTGCTCACCGGTTCCTGATGAGCAGGTTGATGGCGGTGGTGCCACTCATTGAATCATCCACCTCTTGCTTGGGCTGCCGGTGCAGCTGTTTATTAGTGAGCACGGATGCCTGGCGGAAGGCCTTCTCCGGATGGGACATCAGGTGCGGGCTGTTAAGCAAGTTCTCAGGGAGCTGTGTGTGCACGTTGTGTTGTGTATTTGCGTTACTCAGTGTTGCTGTGAGAGTGTATGTTTGTGTGTTTGCAGAATGTGAGTTTGTAAGTGCTTTGTGTGTGAGTTTATATGCGTGAATGTACATGTGTGTGCGTGTGCTTGAGTGTGTGCATGTTCGTGCATGTGCGTGCGTGTGTCTGCATGTACGTGCGTGAGCTATATGTTATGTGATTATCCCAGCACATGTATAAAGCGCATGTGCAGAATCACGTGTGCACATAAATGAGCAGAACTCACCTTGTCTTTTGCAAACTGCGAGCACTCAGTGCCATACTCCCCGTGCCCGTCGTAGATGCCAAAAAAAGCTTGCTCCGGGTCTCCCCCGTAATGTGTATGAACGCATAGGGAGTCCTGGTTGGGTTTGTCTGGTGCGTTGGGGTACAAACCCCGTAGAGACACAAAGGCATAGTTCACCTGCAGACAGCCAATTGGGTTTACTCTGTGCAAGCGCACATGCAAGCGTGAACATTTTTTCTCACTCACCTGCAAGCCTGATTGAGGAAAGAACAGTGTCTGTGTGCCCTCAGAGGTTGCCAGTCGAGACTTGTATTCTTTCAGAGTCAAGGGCCCGGGCAGTCTATCCAGGCCCAGGGCCCCGGGGCGCAAGTCACCACTTTTCCTCGACCCTCCCCCACCCCCGTGTTCCTTGCTGTTTGCCGTTCCCATTTAATTCAGACAACTGAATTTAATTCAGACAACTAAATATCTCCGATTGCTGCAGTAAAGAGACAAGACACATTGGGCAACACTGATTTTGGACGGAATTTCTATTTGATTTTGATCCGTTGCAGCAAAAATCCTGCCCACCTGAAGGCGTTGCGAGAGAAACATATATATACAAATGCCTGAGTTTTGTAATTAAATTGACATTCCACTAAGCTGAAGGACCTCCCATGCATGGAGGTGCCAGAACAGCCTAACGCGGTAGCAAGGGGACACACAGCAAAAGCAAATGTTGATGAAGCATTGCTTGGTTGTGTGCCGCACAAGGACCGGAACGTTTTTGAAAGGTTGAGGGAGGAAGGCACAGGATCTGCAGCATGGTGGCTGACCGGTTGTTCTACGTATGTGGTTTTGTACATGCTTGGACGTGCCTTTTGGCATGAACCAGCTGCCTTGGAGGCCCTCAGGAATGAGGTAATTATAACATTACAAATACCTAACACGCACGCGCACGCGCACCACACACACACACACACACACACACACACACACACACACACGCACACACATACGCGTACACACGCACACACATACGCGTACACACATTCACACACGCATACACACACGCACACACACACACACATACACACATACACACACGCATACACACACGCACATACACACACACACGCACACACGCACACACATACAAACAAATACACACCAAGGCGCACACATGCACGCACACACACGCACACACGCACACACACACACACACGCACACACACGCACACACGCACACACACATACATACACACACGCACACACTATACAAAAATTCATGCAAACGCGCACACACTAAACACAAATTCATGCAAACGCGCACACAGTATACACAAACTCATGCAAACGCGCACACACAAACACACAAACACACAAAAAAAGACACGCGCACACACACACGCGCACACACACACAAGTAAGTACATACAGACATACCCTGAAGCATGGAACACATCCTCCATGCCAACACGTGCATGCATTATATCCACACGCACATGTGCACACACATACATACATCTCTCTTCACATAAACACATAACCCACCTATCCACACACGTACTCACATACACACACTATTAGCGCACTCATGCATACAAATGTCCCGTACGCATACAGCACACAGCCACAAGCAAACGAACAAACAAGCACGTGCATACGCACACACATGTGCGCACACACGACACACGGCACATATTCAAGATTTGAAAAGCACACCTACACAGGCAAACACTTGTGTACCACACCTACATCCATGCACACACATACACACACATTCACACACTCTCACATAGAGTCACACACACACACACACACACACATGTACACACCCAAACTTGCACACAGGTGCCCCTCCAAATCTATGACCGCTCCACCTTCATCTTCCTGACTGCCTTTGCCCTTGACGTGCTGAATATGGTGTCGGAGTGGCACACCACAAAGATTGATTTCGTGCTATACCCTGCATTTATCAAGGGCATGGCCAGCACCACCAACCTCATTGCACGATTTGGCGTCCCAGTGGTGGCGTTCAGCACCACCGGCAGATTGTGAGTGTGTCAAAGAGGGTGCAAAGCTATAGCATGGGGGAAGTAGGGTAGCCTTTTTTATCTTATTCACACTCTGTCACACTTACCTGTGTGTGTATGTATGTGTGTGTCTGTCGATTATCGCCATCAGTAGTAGTGGTATGCAAGCATTGCTGGGTCTCAGCCGCAATACATGTTGGTTAACTTGAAATTAATGATTAAGATTAGCGTTACATTTATGGGCACATACATTCGTTCACCACATGCACTCAGCAGTGTGATGCTGCAGTGGTACGTGGTGTACACACAGTCACTCATATACTACACACAATATACTTAAGCTCAAACACCACACGTACTCTGCAGCGTGATGCTACAGAGGTACATGTGCTGGATGCACACCACACCCACCATCCTTGTCATCGTTCGGCTCATCTCCACCAGCTTGACTGCGCGAGAGGTGCGTGCTGCCCTCAGCAGTCTGTGTGTGTTCTGTGCCTTCTGTGTGTGTTTGTATATGTCTGTGTGTGTTTGTACATCTGCTCGTGCGTCTGTGGTCGTGATGAGGTGCGTGTGTCTACTTTGTTTTCTTCACGACATGGAGCAGTATATCCTTAATCGAGTGAATGGATGTGGTTGCACATGTTGCACTTCTTGTGTTGTAAGGTGCACTTTAAATTTGTGCAAATGGTCGAATCAGAACTTTAAGGTGCACTTCTTGTGTTTTAAGGTCACCTGATCCTTTAGCGTCAGGGCTGTGCAATGACGGTGTGACGGTACAGTCCGTCCAAATACAGTCTGACGGTGGACGCCGTAAATGACGGTGTCAGACTGTCATTTCGGAATTTGGGAACCGCCATGACGGTGCATGACGGTACGGTTGACGGTACGGTCCAAAATTCGCAAAAAGGCCAAAAAATGGCATTTTCACCACAAAATGGCCACTTTGGCTCTTTTCATCTCATTTCTTAATGTTACATGTGTGTTTCTTGTACATACAAAAAATTGGTGTAGTAATGAAAGGAAAAGGAAAGGAAAAAGAATAGCAAAAAGTTTGTGTCTTGACTAGGAAATGAGTTCTGGTCTCAACTTTTCACAGCAGAAAAGCACTTGACGGCGTGTTTGCACAGTAGTTACGGTGGACGGTCCCCTCAACCGTCTGGACGGTAGAAACCGTCATTTCTGCAACACCGTCATTTTGACTTTCTGACGGTACGAATCGTCAACCGTACCGTAATCATGGTGCAAAATCGCTATGACGTCATTGCACAGCCCTGTTTAGCGTTGTTACCAGCTAGTACATCCCGCGTGCAGAAACAATTGATGAATAGCATGCATTGCCTTGCCATTCGTTTTGCTTTGGTCCAGGATGCCTTTACAGTATATATAGGCTCACATTTGACCATCCTTCACATCGGATTACTCCTCACGCCCTTCTGCACATATTTTACGTCCAATCATTCTCCACATCCAACGGATAAACTAAGCTTTAGAAGCACACGGCTTTCAAGGATGCCCCCTGCGTACCTGTTGCGACTGAATTGTCATAATGTCATGAAGGGCTGTTAATGAAGAGGAGGCTGGTTGCATTCTTGCACTGTTTGATCATTCCGAATCAGCAATTGGCGCAATATGTGGACTGCTTGTTTTGTGTAACCATTTGATCAGCCACTATTATGTGTGTGTCTGCAACGCTATGAAGCCTCCCAATCCTTTGTGGAAGGATCTTTAGATGGAGGAATTGATATTGATTTCCTTAGGGGCTCACTTGAAAGAGCTTTCAGGCGTCTTGGCTACAACGACAACCCTTCTTGCCCTCCATCCTGACCCCTGGCCACTGGTTTTTTGAACTTTTGTATTTGTCATTGACATCCTCTCACTCACAGCGTGAAGCCCAGGCAGATGGCACTCTCGTTTTGGAGCAAAGTCTTAGACCGTTTGTATGTCATTAGTACCATGCCACCTGCAGTGCATGCAAGTGCATTTAAATTCAACTCTCGCTTCTGGGCAAGCTCGCTTTCATCTCTACTGTCAGATCAAATCACTGCACAACAAAGTGCACGACCAAAGGAGGAACATGTTCCTATTTCACCCTGTCCAGCTTTTTAGTTCTGTGACATCCCCACGCTTTTTGGTTTGCATACATTACACAGGTTAACCTAGACATAGCCGTGCTTCCAGAAGCACTTATGCTAATGTCTGGTGCTATCTCTTTTCGCTCGGCCAGAAGCTTCTTCACTTTTTCACGTAAAGTGCAGAACTCCTGCACTCTATGCTTTTTGCGCATGTGCAGGTTTCTGTGCCGCTTTTCAGTATGAGCTGATGTTGCTTAAAGGTGCTCTTGTTTCTTACACTGACCAGCTTCTTTACTTGTAAATCTACATTTTCTTTATGTGTGCGTTGCAGGCTGCTGTGGCGATACTTTGGGACGAGGTTATGCTGCTTTCAGGTGCTGCAGCACTTATGACCATTGGATGGCTGCAAGGTATGTTAGTCAGATCTGATTGCTAAAACACTGCATATGCGTCATTGGCATAATGATTTCATAGTCCTGGCCAGGGTATGCACGGATTAAAAAGTGTGTCCTGGATTTCTGCATATGCATAATATTATTACTGCATTGCTGATTTGTGTCCACCTAGTAAAACTAACTAAATTCACAGATTAAACCTCAAGGTTTTGTTGCAAGGCTTGCGATGTTTTAAACTCGAATTTGCCTTATCAAGAGCAGAAATAGAGGGAGGTGTCTAAAATCTATGAGGTCCTATGGCAGCTTTCTGCCCAGTGAAATACAAATTGCACTTAGATAAGATGTTTTGCATGCTTGGGTACGAAAGTGGTTTGCTTGGTTTATGCTAAGGTTGGCCCATACGCATGCTAGCTAGGCAGAAAAGGATAAAGGGGGTAGGTTCAAGGGATTCAGGGACATGCCTCTGTAGCAGGCTTGTCACATTTATCTTCATGAAGACGCTTTTTTGTGCTGACAGCGTTTGTTTATCAAAGTATTGCCACACTGTATTCTATTCCTGTATGTGTGTATGTGTGTTTGCGTGCGTGTGCAATGAGGATGCTTCTAGTCCGCAACGCAGTTTTCGGTGATGATAAAGCATATACGCAGGCAGTGGAAGCAGTTTCTCAAAGGAAAGCTGTGTCCATTGGAGCCTTGCTTATAATTCTGTGTCTGTTAACGTGCATCCACTGTGCATACGTAAACTGCTTACACACGCATGCTCACCCCCCCCACATACACACACGCGCACACACATACACAGATACACACATACATACACACACAACAACGCACGCACACACATGCACACGTATACGCACACACAGTGTTTCTGAGCATCCTCACTCACGTGGCGTTCCTATTTATCATGCCCTACTTCTGCAAGGGCTTCTATCAGTAAGTCGTGTGTGATTTCATAAGCTGGTTTGGACTTCATTATGTCTTTTATTGCACTGGCCATGTACTTGCATGTGTGTCTGATGTAAGGCTGTGCTGTAATAACCAGCCCCCACATTACCTTCCTGCTAGTAATCAGAGTTTTTTACGGTGGAGTGTTGCCAGGTATTATGTGTAAGATAGATCGCGCCAAGGCTAGTGTTTTAGGCTGGAAGTCATGAATATGGTGGAAGTGAGCAGTGGTAAGAATTGTTGTGATGGAAGACTATAAGATGAAGGTGGCATCCATCGTACAATGCAGCCAACACCCTTGCCTGTTAAATTTTGACCAAGCACACAACGCAGTATCTACCTCACAAGTCATGGCAGCCACATCAAACTGGGCTGTTGGCATCTTGCACAGATCACTGACCTGTGTGTTAATCATTAAAGTGCACAGCACAGCATTGGCTTGTACAACTCACAGCAGCCACACCAAGCTGCATCACATGGTCACTGGTAATGTGGCAGTCACTCCAGGGACAACGCAGTCTGGTGGGAACCGTATGTAGCTTGCTCGGTCTGACAGGGTGTTGTGCACACATGGAACACACATGTGCGCAGGCCTGCCACTGGCTTGGATTACTGGCCGATTCATTCTTCCATACGTACACTTGCATACATTGCATACATACACTCTGCACAAGCGCAACGGCACTGCTTGAACTGTGCAGGGCCGCCAAGAGCTTGAAGAGCGGGACCGCCCAAGGCATGATGATAGCTCTCCTGGGGATAAATATCGTGATATGGTCTATATTTGCTGTGGTGTGGAACCTGGCTTTATGCAACCTGATCTCTGTTGCGACTGAGGAGACCCTGCAATTGGTTTGTGACTTCTCTGCTAAGGTAGGTGTGGTCGGGTGTGGTGGCCAAGGCAATTCAATCGCTGATCTCTTTCGTAACAGAGGAGGCCTTGTACTTAATTTGCGACTTCTTTGCTTATTATAGGTTGGCAGTTGTGGGGTAGGTAGGTTTGGTCGAATGTTGCCGAGCAACCTGATCTTGATGTGACCTGACCTCTCCATCTTGAAACAACAGGGCCTCTGACTTGACAGTTAAAAGACAGTTGTGGCCAGATGTGCTGAATTGCTGTTCAAGCTTGGCAGAGGCAAGTGGACATGCAACTTTGCCAAAGCCCTGCCGGCTCAGAATTTGCGACAGTCCTCTTCAACGTGTGTGGGGTCGATCAGATTCATATGAGCAGGGTTGGCCAGAACCGTATGAATGCACCGTATATGACTGTATATTTGGTGATTTCCCTGCCAAAAATACCGTGTATACTGGTGGTGTATACAACTTCTATATGGTTCTGGCCAACCCTACATATGAGCAATTGCAACATTTTGGTTGTAAAGCTCCATATTATCTTGAGCATTTATATAAAATCGAGCCCAGTTTTCAATACACATGCACTGTTTCACAAAAGGGAATCGGCGAAGTGCAGAAGGATAGTACACTACATTTGTGGGCGCTGACAGCGCAACAAGGTACCTGACTTGCCTTGAGAACCACTTAAATTCCTGGGACAATCTTAACTTTCGACATTGCTGGGCAGCGCGTGCACTTTACCTTTGCGACAACCAAGAAATTGGTTTGTGTCGATGCTCAATGCTTGTAATTAGTGCCTCATAAGCACACACGCTTCACACACATTAAATGCACATGCAATCATATGCATACACACTCACACTCACACACATGCAGGTCATGTTAAGCAGCACACTCATGCTGAGCAGCTTTAAGGGCATAGAGGTCAGGCGTGAAAATGCCATGCGTAACATAGAGGACTGCAGCAAGCAGGTGCAACGTTTACCTCTGCGTGTCTATCCTTGTGTACGTATGTGTATGTGTGAATGTAAGTGTAAGTGTGTGCACATCAAAGTCTTACCTACACTGTTTTTAGGCTGAATGTCAGGGTACCAGCTGTACGTGCTGGGATTTAAATCCAAATTGGTGGCAATTTTGTGGTCTTGCTTTCCCCCTAGCATACCTCCAATAGAAATGCAAAAAAACAGAAGAGAGGAAGTCTTGTAGCTCCTGTTTTTTGCAGGAGTCCTGTTTTTTGCAGGAGGAGGGCTGTGCAATTTCTAGCTTGTGCGTGAGACGCATACGCCCATGTTGCTCTGCATTTCCTATCCTCCCTCCTGCAATGGCCTCTGCAGAGACTCGCTCAGCAAGCTTTTGCTAAAACTAAGCTAGTGGCCATTGGACTGCTGCACCCCATGCACCATCGCTGGCCTGCGTTGCAAGAACACACACGTGTGCATACATACGTATGCATACACATTCACACATTCACATGAGTAAACAACCCTTAAACAGCAATGCGGTTTGTCAAGCAGCTTTCTTGATTCAGGTTCAAACCTTGCAGAAACTCATTCAAGAGCTGAAGCGGCTGACCTGAGGCAGAAGGGTTGCTTCAGGAGCAACCATACAACTGCATGCTCTTTTGGATTCTTTTGCACCTTGCAGAAACTCATTGAAGAGCTGAAGCGACTACTGGAGCAGAAGGAGCGCTTCATGAGCAGCGTTTCCCACGAACTGCGCACGCCATTGAACGGCATCATTGGCATTAGTGAGGGGATGCTGTCAGGCTGCTGTGGCGTAATGCCTGAGCAGGTGAGTCACGCACTTAAGTGTGTGTGAGTGTGCTGCGTATGCCGTTGAACAGCGTCATCAACATTAGTGAACACGCACTGTCAGGCTGCTGTGGCGCTAAATGCCTGAGCAGGTGAGTCACGCATTTAGGAGTGTGTGTGCTGCGTACGCCGTTGGACAGCGTCATCAACAATAGTGAACACGCACTGTCAGGCTGCTGTGGCGCTAAATGCCTGAGCAGGTGCATTATAATCAGGGCTGTGCAATGACACCGTCATAGCGATTTTGCACCGTAATTACGGTACGGTTGACGGTCCGTACCGTCAGAACGTCAATATGACGGTGTTTCAGAAATGACGGTGTCGACCGTCCAGACGGTCGAGGGGACCGTCAGCCGTAACTACTGTGTAAACCTACCGTCAAGTGCTTCTTTGCTGTGAAAAGTTGAGACCAGGGTTCAAAACCTTTTTGCTCATCTTTTTCCTTTCCATTTCCTTTCATTATTACACCAATCGTTTGCTTGTACAAATAACACACATGCAACATTTAGAAATGGGGAGAAAATAGCCAATGGTCAATTGGGGGTTTTGGCCTTACAGCTAGTTTTGGACCGTACCGTCATGCACCGTCATGACGGTTTTAAGTTCCGATATGACAGTCTGTCGTTTACGGCGTCAACTGTCAGACCGTATTTTGACGGACCATACCGTCACACCGTCATTGCACAGCCCTGATTATAATTGGTGGTACCCGTGTGAATGCGCTTTGTTCTCTGCCAACAACGCCTCTTGCCCATGGCGTGTGAGAATCAGGGGGTCAGGGGGAAATGGTAACTTGAAACACTGGAGCTGTCGCAGCATTTGTGAGGGCGGATGATGTTCCTGCATGTATGGAGTGTCTGCTTCAAGTACGAAAGATGTCATTGTTATGTGGAGGCGCAGACAATTGCTTTGCCACACATAGGGACACATTGCTTTGACACACATAGGGATGCACTGCTTTGAAGTACACTGGGGACGCATTGCCTTGACATAGATAGGGGACGCATTGCTTTGTCATACATAGGGAACGCATTGCTTGTCGCAGGTGTTGCACCAGGTGTGCATCACCTGCACCAGCCTCTTTAACAGGCATGAATGTGCGCTATGAAATGCTAATATAACAGGCATACCATTTTAACAGGCAGGAATGCGCTGTATAATACCAGTTGGGTATTATTGCTTTTAAATCCGCTTTCTTGAGCTCTCCTCAGCTGCATGTAGCACGCCTGCTGGCCCTCATCACCGACTCGTCATGGATACGCCACCATACATACACACATACACACATACACTCATAGACGCGCATACACACATCACTCACACACATATATGCACACATCATGCATATGCACTTCTTTGCTTGTTACAGGTGCGGCACCAGGTGTGCATCATCCGCACCAGCGGGGCACGCTTGCTGGCCCTCATCAACGACGTCATGGATGCTGCTGCGCTGCGTCAGAACAAGCTTGTGCTGAAGCAGGAGACGGTCATGCTGCAGCATGTGGTGGCGGATGTGTTCGACTTGACGCGCTCGTTGGTCAGCCTCTCAGTGAGTTTTTGCTTGTGTGTGTATGTGTGCGTACATGTTTGTGTGAATATGTGTATGAGATTGCATGTGTGACAACGCCTGAGTTGTTGATGGTGCGTGCCTGTTTGGGAACGCTTAATTTCTTGTTTGTATTTAGGTTTGTGTGTGAGGTAAAAATGGGAACGCCTGAATTGTCGTTTGTTTATGTAAGATTGCCTGAGTCCTAGTCGGTGTGTGTGTGTGTGTGTATGTGTGTGTGTATTTGTGTGTATGTGTGTGTATGTGTGCCAATGCCTGAGTTGCCATTTGTGTGGACTTGCGTATTGTTGCCAGAGAGATGGTTTGAGCAAAACTGCATCTATATGTGTGTCTTAGTATTAATTGGCCTTGCATGTGCGTCTGTGTCACAGTTTGCTCGGGGCAGCCTCCTTGAGCAGCATGATTCAAAGAGTACAAAACACAATGCACACCACGCACGCACTCACTCATGCACCCTAGGCTGTGGAACTACTCAACACCGTGTCCCCTCGAATCGCTGTCGTGGGCGACCCCGGTCGAATTGTACAAATCCTGAACAACCTACTTGGCAATGCAGGTGAGATCACAGCCGTGCAGCGTTTATGTGTTAGCAAGAAGCAGGGTCCTCAATTTAGAAAGATAGATGTTGAAAGGAGGACAGCAGTGCAAGCGTGAGTGCCGTCTGTGTGGTGGCGTCCGGCGCGCGTAGGTGCACAGGAGTCACGCTTGTGGCCTACGTGGCACTAAGAGGGGCAGAGGCTCTGCTAGTGGCCCAAGACCAGAACCTTGTCCGCAGTTTTTGTAGGACTGTTAGTGAGTCTAAGGGCAATATGGTCTCTTGCAATCTAATGCTCAGTGGGTGCACCCAGGGAGTTTGTGAACTGCGTTACACAGTTCTTGTAGGTACTGAAAAGGGTAATAAAAAAGGGTTCTGCACTTGGCAGAAGGCTTTTGGTGAAACCACCCCCCCATTAATATTGCATCACACGTGCCATCTGCGCACCTAGCACCTACATCTCACAGCCCAGTCCTTCGAGCAGGAAGGCAGCTCAAGGTGTCAGCTCTCAACTTTGAGTTAAGCGTTGCAATAGACAAAGCACAAGCGCGCCTCACACATTTCGCCCCTGCTCCCTGCAGCTGAGTTCTCGTGGCGTGGGTGCACCACATGTCTAGCCGCGCACTTTTTGACAAAGGCAGAGGTTCGCCAGTTGTTTGGGACCCAGGCCTCCCAAACAAAATTTGTAGGACGGTTGCCCAAAAGCCCTCCAAAAGACTTATCCACCATCAACGTTGCATACTTGACCCTGCAGCCAAATTCACGAGGCACGGGCGCATCAAGGTTTCAGCCCGCACATTTGATGCGGGCAAACGCGTGGCAGTCATGGTGCAAGACACGGGCATGGGCATTCCTAAGGGCAAGCTGGCGGCTATCTTTCTGCCTTTTGAACAGGTGCGTCCCGCACGTGAGAGTGTGTGTACTCCTTGTTGGCTGTGCACTGCACACTACCAGCTAACAGCTTTGTTCATGTCCTTTGAATAGTTGCACATTGCATGTATGTGTGCGTGTGTGAATGCGTATGCCATGTACTTAGTGCACACGCGCTGCTTACCGCATGTTTCAAAGGCATAAGCAGGCGGGTTGTGTAAGCATGCTGGAAGTGTTGCATTGCATAAGTGCAACCTGTTCCTGCGTAAATTTACTGCGTGCACAAGCATATGATATGAATTGATGTAAAACAAGTTTAGTTTTACACAGTCACAACTTACGCGCACACTTATGTACGATTGCGTACATTCACGTACCCTCCTTTTCTAAAGTGTTTCTCTGCGTACATATCTCTGCACACGTGTCCTTTGCTCACATGTCTTATGCACACAAACCTAGATCTAATCTATTCAAACATAGAAAGGTTGCTCTTTGCACACATTTTTTCCGCAAGAGTAATGTTCGCTCGCATGTTCTTTCAGGGGGGGGAGGGGGGGGTAGTATGAGTGTTAGTCTCGGCTGTTCCCCCTCATTTCCTACCTTCTTCCTTTTCGTTCTACAATTCCTCATGCATACAACCACGCAGGTTGACATCACACTTCCTCATGCATACAACCACGTACGCAGGTTGACATGAGCGTAAGCCGAAAGTACGGGGGCTTTGGCCTGGGCCTCAACATTGTGCAGGTGCGGTCTTGTTCATCCCAGAGGTCAAATAAGCTTCACGGTTCCGTCCTCTAGTTTCAAATGCCACAAATCTAGATTGCTTGATACCTCAGTGCTCTTTCCGTCAAATTGATAGACCCCGCATTCACAACCTTTGCACTCGTCAGCTTCCTTACTTATGGTGCTGCACAATGGCCCGTCCTCTTGCCTTTCTCTTCTCAGTTTGTCGATTTGCCTTTCTCTTCTCAGTTTGTTGAACATGCGCTTGCTTCTCTAAATACGTTGGCCAGCCTGGCTTTGCTTAGAGGCCTTCCATAATGCTTCCTGTTTCCAGGCAAAGTGCATTTAGGGGGAGAAAATCTGGGCAGTAACTCTGCAGTCAGTAGACAAGGCGCCCACGCTCTCGATGTCATTTGCCCACACTGCCATTGTGCTCACCCTCCCCTGCCTTCCGTGACAATCACACGTGCAGGATCTGGTCAAAGCACACGGGGGAGAGATCTGGGCGGAGTCCACTGAAGGGAAAGGCTCGACTTTCACATTCACTATGGTGGCGGCACAAGGCACACACACCAGACTGCCCGACCTGTATGGCAGCATGGGTGCTACATCCACCGGGGGTGACAGGTGCGGCAAACGCTTCAAGAGGGCGTCATCGGCTGAAAAACACACAAATCACAAGGTTACACACACATATGCACACTGCGCACTTCGGCAAACGCTTCAAGAGTGCGTTATCGGCTGCAAAATACACAAACACAAGGTTACACACACATATGCACACTGCGCACTTCGGCAAACGCTTCAAGAGTGCGTTATCGGCTGCAAAACACACCAAATACAAGGTTACACATATGTGCACACAAACGCACAGACTTACAGGGGTACACAGACCCAGACTCTCACATGACAATACAACGCGTGCTCCTTGGTAATTGTATTGCGCATTGCAGTGCTTCGGAAATGAAGGCAGCAGCTGAAAAAGCCCTCCAAAGTTCTGGGGAGATTGTGCACCTGAAAGGTCTACTACTTGAGGTATGGAAGCTGTGCGTGTATTTTAATACCCGCTTTTAATGCCCGCTTTTAGTAGGCACCTTGCTCCCATTCATTCTTGCGCGTGCATATTTTGGAATGCCTGCGTTTTGCTTGTGCTTCTTTGCGTTGCTGACTTGCTGTGTTTCCTCCGCGATGCCATCCTACGCAAATATCACACACACACACACACACACACACACACACACACACACACACACACACACACACACACACACACACACACACACACACACACACACACACACACACACACACACACACAACACGCATTCACAGGCACAGCCAAACTCTGATTCTAATAGCGTGCTCTCACACACGCTTGAGGTTGAGTCCATAGCGGGCGGCGATGCAAAGCAAGCAGCTCTAGCAAATCCAAGTGCGTGCATATTGAACGTGTTTATGCAGATTTGCACTCTTATTATTATTGCACTCTTATTATTATTGCACTCTTATTAATATTATGGAGTTGTGTACATGTGCACGAAACACATGTTGACAAAGCGTTGCCATAATATATTAAGCGGGGTCAATGTTCATGCGTTGCAGCTCCATCGCAACTTATTTTGTCAGACGTAATCAAGGAATAGAGAAACGAGGGTATGAAAGTATCTGGCCTCAGTAAGGACCTTAGGAAGTGCCAATTGTGAAGACGGTCTCATGATGAGTAGAAATCAGATTTTGAAAAGGTAATGATGGAAATCCCGGTCTGGAAAAAGGCACATTGTAGACATTGTTTCCAACCATCCTGCATGTACAGGTGCCGCTGAAGACTCAGCAATTGATGAAACCTGGTAAGGCTGGTTTCAGCGTAGTTGTAAATTAAAAATGTGCCGTGCTTGCTTGAGACGTTTATTGGCTTGCAGGCAATCTCACACCAACTTGTCGCTCCATTTGTGTCGGGTAAGGCATATTTACTTGCTTAGCCAAGCCTGTACAGGCTCTAGGCACAAATTTACCTCAATGTACGGTCTGTAAACGACGCGTATGCGTGGCTCTGGCCGGCCTTGCTCATCAACATTCACACAACAAATGCACTTTGTGGGCGGTGTCTGCTGCTCGCGTTATTCTGCTTTGACACGCTCATTTTTGCCTGACTGACTAGTCTTGTAGTTGCTACAAGTCTATTACTGCCATGCTCCCTGGGTGTCTGGGGGTGGTAGCTTTTACATCATTATAGGAGTGACTATGACAGGCTGCAAGGGGTACTGCGTAACAGGTTTCCTGCAGGTAACTGTAGGTACCGTTTACGCAGCACCCGCTGCAATCACTGCAGGAAGCAGAGCCCATTGCCATCACTGCTGCCATTGGCAGCATGTCCATATGTATCCTTGGCTCTCATCTGCTACTCCAAGGCATCTGCAGGAAGAAATGCCCATCGCAAACACTGCTGCCAGTGGCAGCCTCTTCACATGCATTTTTGGCTCTCATCTGCTACTCCAAGGTGTCTGTAGAAGGCAGTGCCCGTCACAATTACTGCTGCCATTGGCAGTCTGCCTACGCATGCTTATTTCTCACCACGTGCTCCAAGACTGCTTCTGCATGCCTATGAACTCATCCTTGGCCCCTATCAAGGCACTCTTTGTTCTTCACATCTGTAGGAATCCGGGGCATTCGTCATCAAAGGCAAACAGTGGCTCCATCAAAAGGGCACGTGTCTTTCACCATCAGTACTGCGGGCGGTACCAGGTGATTTACAGCTTGTAATTGGTAAACGTGTGTGCACCGGTGAGTATGCAAGCATGTGGTTGTTTGTAAGTTGGTGTATGAAGGTGGGTGGTGAGTGGATGTGGGTGTAGGCACAGGTATGCATGTGGGTCTGTGTACGCATGTGCGTTCCTGAGTGGGGATGTATGCAGTATGCAAGCACACTACATTCACATGCAAGCAGAATTTAACTACCTGGCATGGGCTTCTTCTGCTGCCTAATGCATACTGGGCACCAAGAACTCAGCTCTACGAAGCCTCCTTTGACAGCTCAGAAATTGCACCTTGCGCGTATTCTACTAATTGTAATTTGACAACCAGCATGTCCCCTTCTTTAATTTTTGCTTGCCATCAGACGAAAAAGGTGACCGCGTCAAACACATGCTGCAACTGTGCCGACAGTGATCTGGCTTATGCAGCCGTTGCTTCAAGCATATTGGAGCCAAACAATTCTACCTATCTTTATGATGAGAGCATGGCAACGACTGCATCAATCACGTTTTTTCCAACAGTTGCGGTGCTGCTGACCAGGCTTTGTCATGCATCTGCACCAGTACATGTTATAGGTGATGAGTGTGGACAGCAGCCGCATTTAACAAAACAAAAGATCATCTTGGACCAGAGCCGATTTGTTTCCATTTTTATCTCTTTGGTGACAAGCAAACGACGGCCTCAGCGACCGGCGACAGAACAATGAATGTGCTTGCGTCCAGGTGATGAGTGTGGATGATGACCCGATCAACCAAAGCGTGGTCTGCTCCATCTTCAACTCTTCAGGGTTTGAGGTGCGCTTTTGCCTTATTGTATATACGGTTTGTTACGATCAGTTTGGAAATTAATTAATTATTTTGCCAGGAAACGAAATTTTTTTATAATTTCCGGGGCCCTTTCTGAACTGAATTTGAAGTGATAAGAATTAATTATTTGTGGTGGTTTTGAGGGTGATTTTCAATATGAGCTCCAAGCGTGCCAGTGTGAAACCCCTGGCCCTGTTCTTGAAGCCTCAGTCCCCAGCTGAAAGGCTGGCTGCTCGGCAGCGGGACCATGAGAAGCTGCAAGAGGAAGCAAAAGGCAAAGGCGAGGGGCCAGGCTGTGATGAAGAGGCCCGTGGGGCGCCCGTGTATGCAGCTCCAACAAGCCTCCTTCTCTTTCCCCATTTGCGTGTGCCCCTTTGTGTGACTATTGCTGCATGTAAACCCCTCCCTCACCTCTCTTTCCCTGCTTCTGAGCACTGTGCAGCACCAGCCACAGCTTCAGCCTCAGCCACAGCCTCAGCTTCAGCCTCAGCCACAGCTTCAGCCTCTTCAATAGCAGTAGCAGTGCCCAGGCAGTATTCACAGGGGGGAAATTAATTCCCGACAGGGCCCTCCCGAAGTGCCCTCAAACTCAAAAATAAATAAATCCCCAGACCCTCTCACGAACTGAAATCGAAAATTAATTAAGTGTGGTCCCAAACTGATCGTGAAAGAACGGTATATATAATCATGTTGCCGCTGCATTCTGCATTCTGGGTTAGGTGTGACTTTTGCATTAATTGCTGGTGTGGTATGACATGCATGAGAGCATTATACTGATCGACATGTGAACTCTAGGCCCATGACCTGTCATGACTCCTGAGTCCGTGGTGTGTATCTGGCTTCTGACCTGAGTCCAGGATATCCATATCTGGCTTTCAGGCCCGTGACCTTTTCTGACCTCGCCTACCAACATCCTCAGTCCGAACTGATGTGTATTTGTTATCCTTACTGGCTTGACTTTTGCATGTACACAGGATCTTGACTCCTGAGGCATTGAATAAGGAGGCCAACACTTATGTCTCTTTGTCCCACATCACTGACAAAACTGTTTGTTTTGGGGCAATCCTGTGCTTGTGTGTGATGTGCATGCATGAGTTTGCGCACAAAAGCCCACAAGACAATCCTGCTCGTGCGACGTGCATGCATGAGTATGCACGCAAATGCCTGCATTTTTTGTGCTGCTGCATAAGTCACACTGCAGCACTTAGGCGTTTGGAAAAAAAAAACGGATGTGCATGCGAGAGTTAGTGCACATGCATGAGCCAGAAGCAACACAGGGGTCAGGATGCACACATAGTTACACCTACATTGGATCACCAGCGTGCACGGACATGCCACATGCACACACACAGAGTAATACACATATACATAATTGTACATGCCCACAGGTGCTGTCCTTCTCTGGTGGTGCAGAGGCACTGCATCACCTGGCCACCTGCATGGTGCTACCCGACCTGGTATGGACATTGCTTGTGCTTGTGCTGCTCTGGTATTGAAGCTGCTTATGCTTGTGCTGCTGTGGTATAGAAGCTGCTGGTGATGGTGATGGTGATGGTGATGGTGATGGTGATGGTGATGGTGATGGTGCTAATGCTGGCGCTTGCGCTTGCGCCTGTGCTTGTGCTTGTGCTGCTCTGGTATGGAGGTTGTGCTTGTGCTTGTGCTTGTGCTGCCTTGATGTGGAGGTTGCTGTGCAACAATTGTTGTTCATTGGATGTATTTACGGACTTAAGTACTTGTGGGGCTTAGGGACGGTACCATTTGTGCATGCAGGTTGAGAACACAGGTTTGGCATTACTATTTAGAGGCTTTGTAACTCTCGCTGGACGCAATGTGTGTCGTGTTGTTCCTATACTTAATTGGCTTGTGAATTGACAATGGCCGCTATGCAACAGTTGAGTGACGCTATTGTGGGCAAACGACTTCCGACCCAAAACTAGAGCAAAGACTAGGGGATGCAGGTGTGTGCATGATAAGGTAGCATGCACACTCTTGCAGGCAGACAGGCAGGCGCAAACACATGCACAATGCACACATGCAGGTCTTGCTGGACTGCATGATGCCTGTGATGGATGGGTTTGAGGTCTTACGCAGGCTGCGGGCGATGTCCCAGAGCAAGCACCTACCTGTCATCATGGTGTCAGCAAGAGTGAGTGGATACACGCAGTACGCTCATGGTGTCAGCAAGAGTGAGTGATGGCAGCACTCTCCTGGTGCAAGGGTGGGACACGGCAGTGCTAGTGTCGTCATGGTGTCAGCAAGAGTGAGTGGGCGCACTTTGGCTATCTTTTGTGGTTGTGCTTGTGCCTGCAGCTCTGGTCTAGGGTCCGAGCTAGCTTACAGTGCACTACACTACACTCTGCGCTGCACTCTGCACTACTCAGGGTTATGTTTTGAGTTGCATTGTGTGGTTGGATTTCTTCAGATCAATCCTCCGTGACTGTGACAAACCAAAACAGAGGATCTTATTATTTAACATCCTCATCTCACACAGGCATAAGTAAAACCTGGAATGCTTCATGCACAGACTATTTCATCTCACAACATTGATTGCCCTATGCACACATGACACATGGCTACCTCCCGTTCATCCACACTCCCACTCATTGAGCTGGAGGCAATGGGTATGGCGCTTTAAAAGAAACAAACAGCTGCCTCCTTTCAACCCTTTGCTGTAATTTCAAGCTCAAGAAAGTACTCAAGGATCAAAGCTCATAAAGTATATCACATATATATACTATGTTATGCCCTATGCCCTATATATATTCTATGTTACGCCCTACGCCCATCCTACTCGATCTCATCAACGACACATTGATTTCTCGTGACACATCTTGGCAAACACCTCAGCAAGCGCTCAGTATAAAAGCGAGTTTTCCTGCATAAAGTTTGATTGCCTGAACATTGTAAGCAGCCTTCTTAAAAAAGATCTCTGTAAATATCAAAACATATCTCAGAGTGCATCTTGTTCCTGTGTGTGTGGATTGCGTCGCTAGCATCAAATAATCCCTATCGCTGCTCTGTGCTTTTGGCAGGCTGAGGAGGAAAATATTGTGATGGGTCTTACTAATGGCGCAGACGACTACGTCACCAAGCCATTCAGGTGCGTTATTCAAATACGTGCTCTCACCTCACACTTTGCGGTAACAATGTGGGCTCATATGTGTGTGTGTGTGTGAGTGCGTGTGTTTGTGTGTGTGTGTTTGTGTGTGTATGTGTGTGGCCACAGAGTACCATGCAAATTGAATTGCCTGTACCTGCGCGCTCATGCTGCAAAGCCATTTAAAATGCGCTGCTCGTATATATGTACAGCCATTAAACGACACAAAATGCGTTGTTCACAACTATCAAAATGAACAGCCATTAAGCCATACACAATGGGGTGTCCCCGTTCACATGTCATGCTACAAAGCCACCCAGAAAGGGTTGCTCGTACGTGCGTGCAGCCACTGAGATGCACACAGAATGCGTTGTCCAACTTTTAAATGCTCACGTCATGCTACGAAGCCATTTAAATTTTGTCACTCGTGTACGAGGGCACGTGCATCACTAAGCCGTTTTGGTTCATCCTTACCGTGTGTGGACATGCGTCTCACCAGCCATCAGGCACGCAACTTTATATACAAGCTAAAACTGGCATGCATGCATTCACCCGCTTCCTGCCTCACTCACTCGCTTGCGTACGTACAACTCACTTGCTCTTGCAAGCATGACCATGTGCTTAAGCCATCACGCTCAGTAATATGGATGTTTGGCCTGAGTCATCAGCAGTCATAAGCAATTGCTGGGGTTTTGTGGCGCCTCACTTAATTATACATGACAGGGCACGCATGTTTGTAGGGTGGCGATCAAACACGCTGCACACTCTAGTAAATCTAAACATCTGAACACAAGCTTTTCCAACATATACTGTACCGTACTGCGCTTTTAGTATTGGGAGGCCTACTTATTGTAAGGTGCCCAAATAATTAGGAGGCGGTTACACGCAAAAAGATTTGTACTTTTTTGGTTCGTCAATTTTACACTTAAGAAGAAAAAAGTCAGCGATCACACGCAAAAAATTTTGTCGTATGACGAAAATATCTTCGTCCAGGGACCGATAATTTTACCAAGCAGTTACACGCAAAACAAACCAAAAGATTTCCACATTTTCTTTATACATTCACCCTCTGAGAGGCCCTTGACTTTAGCGCCCAAGGGTTGTATTCCGTGATTCATGTTGCTTGGATGGCCATGATGCCACGGCTAATGCCTCAACAGAAGTAGACCTCTAATTGGGCCATGTCGACACTTCTGCCTGGCTGTCACCTTGGTCTTAGAGGGGGGTAACCCAATTGCCCTACTCGGGGCTTGCCTTTTGCCCTAGTGCATGCCTGATGGCATGAGGGGACTGGCAGGAAGCCAAGGGGCTTCTGGAGTGTTCGGAAGGTGAGAGGCGCGCTTCCTGGCAGCAGCATCAAGCGCAAGCATCACATGTGACATGTGAATGAATTTCTCCTCTTTCCCCAACCTCAAGGGGGAGTCCATCCAATGGATTCTGGGGAGAGGGAAAAGCAAGTGCTGGATGACTGGGCTCGCCGGTTGAATCAGCAACTTGCTGGAAAGGTCGATCTCGCTAAGCGCCCTTTCACCACCCCGTCCACGTCCTCCTGCTCACCCTGCCCCTCCGCTTGCTCCCTCTCTCCTCCCTGCCTCAGGCCTCTACAGGACAGGTTCCTTTGTGCATTGAGCACCACCTGCCTGCTCCTGCTTGTCTCCCTCTCTGCTTGCGACGTGGCAGGAGCCGTGGGGTGGCCCCCCTTCGTTCCCTTGGAACACATCACCACCCACACAAAACTCATAATTTCAATTTATCTAAAGATAACTCTGTATCTTTCAGGACACAGAAACATGTGGGACCAGTTTCCAGCTTGTGTGGGGGAAGTCCTGTACGAAATTTTGTTATGAAAGCCGGTCCCACCCTGTTTCTGGGATTTGACGAAATTTGCATGAAGCGAAAACCATAAAATTACCAAAAAACAAGTACAAAAAAATTTGCGTGTAACCGCCCCCTTATAATATTTAATTTGCGAGCAATAAGCTTTTGCGAGGCCCCTCAAAAAGTTAGGTAAGTATGCAAACTTCGTGAATTTTGGGGTTGCTCTGGGCTTCCCTCCCTTCTTCTGGTGCCTCTGGATGCTTCTGCTTGTGCTGCTGCTTGAGGATGGCAGCCTGGTGCATGCAAGCACATCGTGCTCCGAGAGTTTGCACCTGAGACAGCAGCAGCTCTGCCCACGTACTCCTCTCCTGGAGAAGCTCAAACCCCTTGGATGCTGTGCGTGGGTCTGCCCATAGCCCGAGGGGCCAAGAATGATGGCTGCTTGCGTGCTTGCTCAGGGCAATGTCAGCCTCAGAAGTTCGCAAGGCGGAACCGCCGCCTCTTGGGTGCAACTCGGCCATAATAATGACGATTACCCCATAACGATGGGGGTCCTTTGCGGAGCCCAGATCGATTCTCGCTGAAAACTCAAAAGTTTTGCGAGGTCCGGAAAGGCTTGAAATTTTTCTGGCCTGACTTATTGCGAGGGGCCTTACTAGTTACTAATTATTCGCAAAACAACCAAGTGCAGTACAGTATGTAATTGCGCATGTAGAGGACTTTCTGGTAAACATACTCCCGTGTGCTGAATCTGACTTATCCCATGTAGGTACATTAGAATACGTGTGTGTGTTACATTTATTGTTATGTATTCACCTGGGCAGGCAAGATCCTGGCACGTGGTGAGTTACATATACACACATATACACAAACGCTTGCACACACACATGCACTCACTCACACACACACACACACACACGCTCATGCTGACCGCAACCTGCACACCCTGTATCTATTACTGTATTTATTATTGCAGACGGGCAGAGCTGCTGGCGCGTGCAAGGTGCCACCTGGGGGGTAGCAACGCCTCGTCTGAGCAAGGTGTGTGTATGTGTGTGTGCATGCACGTGTGCATGTGTGTGTTTATGGATATGCGCATATTGATAACGATGTGTAAGAGTGAGTGCGTGAAAATACGGACCAAAACAATCTACTGAAGGTCTGAACTTAAAAGTGTATTGTTGGATGTGGTGCAATGAGCAATAGTCAGGGATGGGTCATACAGACTAAGGGGGCGTCTGAAAATTACGGTTTACCGTACCTTTCCTATATAACCCCAGTTAAAGAACGTTATATGCCCTCTGGAATGATGCCGGCACTGTTTATTATATTTTTATTTTGAGGCTCCGGGGTTGTCCAGGATTTCCGAAAATAAAATTTGGTGGGTGGCTGAATAGGAATGAGCAGAGAAGGCCTCCCGTCGCCCCCCCCCTTGCTCCCCTCCCAGGCCCCACCCTGTCAGCAGCACCTGTTGCGCCCCAAGGGGTGTACCAGCGGAAAGCAAGCAGCTTCAAACCGGCAGCGAACGGAGGAGCAGCAGAAAGCCGACCAAGCCGTTGATTGAGTTTTGGGTTGCTGGTATGGAGGTTGAGAATGAGTAAGCTGCAGTGGTTGCACATGCAGAAAGCATCAAGGCAGCTCAGCAGTTGGAAAATGCTCATGTGGGGTAGCTCATGCAGACAAGGTCACACACCCAGGCCCATGCCCAAGCTGCACCATCAGCACGTGCAAGCACATGCAAAGCACGCAGCGGCAGTAGCAACAGCTGCAGCAGCAGCAGTGAGGAGAACACCAACACATGCACACGCACAATTGCGCATGTGCACGTATGCGCTTACGCATACACGTACACACACTGGCTGGGCTAACTGCCCACCAGGGAAATGCTAAAAATATTTCTTGAAAGGGTCTGGGGTTACTTTAAATATTTTATGATTTTGGATTCCGGAATGAATACGGTACGGTAATGATGAAAGACGTGCAGGGTTGGCCAGAACCGTATAAGTATATATACGTATGTATAATAATTTTTCTCCGTATCCGTATTTGTATGACCGTATGCGAAGTCTAGCCTTTGTATATTTACGCCATATAATACGCATAAATACGTATATATAGGGTTGGCCAGAACCGTATATATACACCGTATATGACCGTATATTTGATGATTTCCCTGCCAAAAATACCGTATATACACCGTATATATATGGTTCTGGCCAACCCTACGTTTATATATATATAAATACGGTCTGAATGAGCGGTCAAAATCGATCTTCCTTTGGCCTTCAAGACCACAAATTTATAAAGCCCCTGTTGACGGGCAATTTTTCAAGCATTTGTGTTAAAGCCGTGTCCCTTGTGGAAGGGAATCCCTCACATGGTTCAACAGCAGCCGTTGGTTCGACAGGGGTTCGGAAGCAGCAGCACCGGGAGCACCAGAGTTTGAGTTTGAGCAGGGTCGCCTTGAGGGCATGCAAGCCAACTCCACTGAAGGTTTTTAGGGCAGAGATGATGGAGGAACAGAAACGGCAAACGCACACTCTCGCTTACGCACATGTGCATGCACACATCCCCCGCACGTGCTCAAAAACGCACACATGCGTGCACACATACCTGTGTGCACAGATACACACGCAAACACACAGAGTTACATGCACGAGCACCAGCACGCACGCAAATGCACACGCACATGCACGCACCCACGCATGCATACAACCATAAGCAAGCACGCGCACACGCATGTTCGCGCACACGCACACGTAGGCATGCACGAACCCCAGCACGCGCGCAAATGCACACGCACATGTACACGCGAGCATGCACAATTCCCAACACGCGTGCGAATACACACACACACTGCACGCATGCATGCATGTACAGTTTTTGCACCCACACACACAACACACACAAACACACACACAAACACACACACGAACACACACACAAACACACACAAACGCGCACACACGTGCACACACACGCACTCATACACACAAGTGCGCACACACACACACACACACACACACACACACACACACACACACACGCACGCATGCACGCACGCACACACACGCACCTGCATACACAAACAGGGTAACCGATGGGGTTGGGGTAGAAGAGGGGTCTCGTGACAGTGACAGTGTGTGCCTGTGAGCTTGTATGGGTTTTGGCCTCTTTGAGCAAATATGGTTCCCCGACCTTTTATTTTTGGTTAACCTAAAATAAATGGGGTAAACGATCAGAGCTCTTCAGGAGCTACAAAATGACCCCCCTGAAATCTAATTCTAAAAAGGTCGAATTTTCCCATATACGGTTTATATACGGTTTATACGTATGATATGGTTTATACGGCATGTATATACGTGTACAGAAGACCCATATACGGTTCTGGCCAACCCTAAAATGGTGTAATGTACAAGGTTTTTATACAAGATACGATACCGTGTCTTAGCAAAATTCTTGACCCAAAATGGGCCCGATTCGCTCCAAACCACCCAAAACGCTTCTGTTTTAAAGTGCTTCGTATAGTTGATGAATAGTAATTTGGCATAAGAAGCTCATTGGAAGGTCGCTTCTGGGCAGGGATTTGCCTCGGATCGACAAAAAATGACAAAACTCGACAAAGAACGGAATTCTCTTTTCGTGTGCTACAACCTAATTCGGTTAACACAGCAAAATACATAAATACAAAAGATTGCATCATATGCTGACCCATCCATGGTAACACTTGCTTGTTTTTCAGTGAGTTCTGCATGACTGGAAAATTGCGAATTTGCCCAAAACGTGTTGCACACACACACACACACACACACACACACACACACACACACGTTATTAGTCTGTTATATTTTAGAGCTAAAAGCTAAAGTTTCATGATTTTTTGTGCATTTAAACAAGCTGCCAACGCACAGAGCCTGCCATGCACACAGGTGAACAACACAAGCGCACGAACATAATATATTTGCATGCACAACATAAGCAAATCACACACACTGATCACCCATACATGTACGCACGTGCATACACACACAGGCGCACCCTCGACAACTTCCAGCTCCAGTCACACTGTCAGCAATCAGAGAGAAACCAGCACTGCCATGTCTCCAGAGGTGACAGTGCTGTGCGTGGACGACGACGAGGTCAGCCAGATCATCGTCAAGGGCCTGATGCAGCCAGAGAACTGGAGGTATATGCCTGTGCATCTGTTGGCGTGTGTGTGTATGTGTGTTTGTGTATTCCTGTTAGTGCGTGTATGCGAGTGTGTGTGTGCGTGCAGGTACTGTGCGTGCGTACTCTTGTGCTAGTGGTATGTGTGTGCTTGCATGTGTGTGTTTTTGTATTCGGAACCTTGATGCTTGTGTTCTTTGCCCATATATTTGCAACACATCGCACCTTTTAACAACTTTTCCCTTTGTTATTTAAGTACGGTATTTGTGCCTGGTCACCGGTGTAACTCTATGTGTGCTCGAATAGGCGTTTTTGAGAATGCTCAAAGTACAGCATATTGTCGCAGTTCAAAATCTTTGTGAATGTACAATAGGTGGAGAAAGTAACTTAACAACCGCTCTGCATTTGTCATCGTGCAATTCTTTTAAGGTGTGCCTTTGCATGTGTGTGCTCAAGTACAGGCACCAATGCATCCACGCAAACATGCATGCTCATACTTAATTACGCACGCACGCACGCACACCACGCAGGCACATAATGGCACGATCCAGGCAGGAGGCGTTGGCATACATCCAGCAAAACAAACGGAGTCTGCCTGATCTGGTGCTTCTGGATGCTTCCTTGCCCGACGGGTCTGGTTTTGATGTGTGCCGGGAAATGCGGCACCGATACAACAAGAACCAGGTATGTGTATGTGTATATGTGTGTGTGATTGAGTGTGCATATGTGTGTATAAGTGTTTGGGATTGTCTGTGTGTATGTATGCTTGTGTGTGTGCTTGGTCTAAGTCATATTTCCACCTGCTTTCTCGCTATTGATGCTGCTGCTGCTATTGCTGTTGCTCCGCTGTTGGAGTGACTTTGCACGTTGAATGTGGCACACTCTTGACGAGTATGCAGACAGTCCACTTTTTGTGCTGTGTAGCTTCACGTGGTCAGTTTCATTGCTGTACAGCTTGCTCGAGAGAGGAGCCATCCTTGGGCTGTATAGCTTCGTGTGGTCAGCGTAATTGTAACAATGCTGCCTGCATCGATTACCCCTGTTTCTGCACATGGAAACTCCATCACACTCCCCTTCTACCGCAGCTCCCCATCATCGTGCTTGTCTGCATGACATTGATAACAGTCAGGGTTGTGCAATGACAGTCTGACGGTACAGTCTGTCAAAATACGGTCTGACGGTTGACGCCGTAATTTGTCCATCTAGACCGTCATTTCGAAATTTGGAGACCGTCATGACAGTGCATGATGTTACGGTCCAAATATCGCAAGAATGCCAAACATTTGATTTCGAAATGACCATCTTGACGATCTTCTACCTCATTCTTAAATGCTGCTTACGTAATATTTTTACAGAAACGATTGGTGTATTAATAAAAGGAAAAGGAAAGGAAAAATAATAGCAAAAAGTTTTTTGTCTTTACCAGGATTTGAACCCTAGTCTCAACATATCACGGCAAAAAGCAGTTGCCAGTGAGTTGCACAGGAATCACGATGGACGGTCCCTCAACCGTCTTGACGCTGAGCATTTTCATTTCTAAATCACCGTCATTTTGACGTTTTGACGGTACAGACCGTCAACCGTACCGTAATAACAGCGCAAAGTGGCTATGATGGTGTCACTGCACAACCCTGATTACAATGTATTACACGCACAGGATAACCCCTTTGTCTGCACATAAATTCTGCTCATAAAAACTGCACCACACTCCCCTTCTACCGCAGCTCCCCATCATCGTGTTCTCCGCTTACCACAACGAGGAATCTATCGTGGAAGGCCTGAATGCTGGTGCCAACGACTACGTGTCCAAACCATTCAAGTGAGTGGACAGCTCCAACAGAATGGGCGGCTCTTTTTTATTTGAATACGCGGCGTGATTGAACCGTTTGCTGGAGGATGCCTCTTTTCTGTGTGGGTGATTATTTTGGAGGATTTTATACATGCAGTTTCCGGCTTCATTCCGGCGCTTCAAATGCTTCTCCTGAACATATAATGTTTAACCAAGAGTGTGCGGAGGGACGCGCAACAAACTCCGCTACAAAACAGACACCTTTGAGCAGTCTGCTGAGGAATTCCGTTGTCTTTTCTGTGTGGGTAGGGGCAATCTGCTGTATCTGGCACCAATGAGTCACACTCGTTCCCTAGCTGTAAGAAACATGTTATTGGCCTCTCACTGTGTGCGTAGTATTTTGTCCTTTCCTATGGATGTGAGGTTCACGCAACTGAGCTGTCTAGTTTGTAAATGCTTGGGATATGGGCGACCAAAATGGGTCAATGCTCCATACAATGGCTGCGCTACAAAGCATCTCAACCCTGTGTCTGTTGAATCAGTTGGGAAGAGTTGCTGAACCCAAAATGAGCTTGGCCTTTTGCTAGCAAGCTGCACGTTCTTGTGGTTAGACAGCCATGATTCGTGAAAAATTACGCCTGCTTTGCTGCCGGTGCTGATGTTGAGGTTTGAGGCACGAATCTGGCAACTGTCTGTCGATTTTTTAGTCGGAGGCAAATAAATGTTGACATGACTTGTCCATGTGCCAGTATCCAAGAGACGTAGTAAAGTTGTGCTTAAGCTACCTTGATGTCTTTGCGCGGCAATAAAACCAGAGCATTGTGGTGAACAGCAATGAGGTTGAGCTTGCACTTACCAAGTCCTGCGCAATTACGTGCTCACACAACCACACACATACACACACAGAAGTTAGTCGCGTGCACTTGCTTACACTCACACAATGCACACACATTACACACATTTACACAAAGCGATAGTCGTGAGCAATTACACACTAATGCACACACACATACACACGACACACACATACACACACGCAAAGGCGAGGAGAGCTGCTGGCCCGTATCCGCATGCACATGAGGCATTTGATTCCAGGAGGTGGTCCAGGGAAGATGAGGGACGTGGCGCTTGAAAGTGCAGTGGCTGCAGCCAAAAAGAACCAAATGGATGAGTACCAAGCAGGCTTGACTGCAGCGGTGCGTGTGCTTGAAATGTGTCTGTGTGTGTGTGTGTGTGTGTTGTGAGAGAGAGAGAGAGAGAGAGAGTGTGCATTTGCGTGTATGTTAAGCTTGGAAGCCACAGCCGTGAAGAGCTAGACTTGTATATACAAAGCAGGTTTCATCATTGTCAATGTGACTGTGTGTTTATGCATGTGAGGTGCTTGATTACGTGTATTGCAAAGCTGTTGGTAGGAAAACAGGCCAGGCTGCCACCCCAGGGACGGCAAGCAGCCCTACGTATCATTGTGAGCGCGCTGAACCATGCCTTTATACAACTTTTTGTTTCCCCCTCCCCCTTGATGGCAGTTAAGTTAGTGTGGTAAGCCTTGCATAAATCACGCCTACGCGTGTCCAGTGTGGGTTCACACGCAGCAACTGCCACAAACATGTGAACACAGGTACCTGATTCACATGACACCCTTTGCAGTACTTGACGTGTTGTGCTGTTACACAAACCTGGCACTCATTGCTTGGCCCACACACACATAAACACATACACACACGCACGCACACACACAGGCCGTGACATCCCACACCAGCTCTTCTTCTTCCGCTTGCGTCACCGCCCACGTGTCCCCCCCCCCTCAAGCACCACGAGACCACAGCAATGCGCTACGCAACAGGAAAACAAAGTCAGGCCATCACACGCTGGCAGCTACACAGCAGACTGTGCCACCACCACCACCACCACCACCACCACTTCACCACATCACCGAAGACACGTTAGCCCCCCCACCCCCACCCCCACCCTCAGCTAAC
>Ga0307963_1000169_pt1:5000-37030 | contig 37030 bp, 38 predicted proteins | sample OrgLakmetagen594_FD_201829 | JGI IMG/M metagenome (GOLD analysis project Ga0307963, IMG submission 201829) | Saline water microbial communities from Organic Lake, Antarctica - #594 | ecosystem: Environmental > Aquatic > Non-marine Saline and Alkaline > Saline | place: Antarctica... | reverse complement strand
TTTGTTTTGAAGAAGCGCGAAGAGAAAGCATCATGGAGAACGAGAAAAAAAGCTGTTGGTATGTCTCAGAATGTGTGTGAATAAGAAGCCCCAGTCAGAAACAGGAAACAAGAGGCTGAGAGAGCCAAGAGAACAAGGATGCTTATGCTTACAAGGACACAAGCACTTGAGAATGGGGCGAATTTAACATGTATAAGCAAACTGGAGGAAAAGCTGTTAATGTCCACAGAACAAGATGATCGCTGCAAAGGTCACGTGCACGATGGCTGAAGTAAACATGTGGGGGCGGAGCAACTAGTTACTAGTTAACTCATATAACTATCAGCACAGAATTAAGATGTGTAGGCTGTGTAAGGGAAAGCCGATTTCTGTAATAGTGCTATAAGGGAAGGTTATATGTTTACAAGTTAAGCCGTCAGTCAAAACGTGCTACTGCTAGGCTGCGTGTGTAAAGCATGTCCAAAATGCGATAATTGTTGTTGTAGCATCAGAACTGTAGTAGCACCTACAAAATAACCCTTGGAAAGGGGAAAAGGGCACAATGCTGTTTGTGACATTGCAGCACTATAAAATCAGTAAACAATCAAGCATCTGCCAGGCCCACCTGACCGCAATATATTAAAGAGGGGGAATTTGGGCAGATTAAACAATTTAGACTGTCACACTGAGGATACCAAGAATGAGGGAGGTATTTAACATTATACATAAGCCCATGTGTGAGGAGCAGCACATGCACAACGAGGGGGTCTGGAACATTAAACATGATCTGGTTCATTACTCTTTTGCTGCGGGCCCTGCTGCTAGATGAACTCTGAACCAGCACTTGCCTGGCTAAGGGAAGGTTACACACCATGTATGCCTGAGGGAGCATCTGAGCATAAGTAATGCTGTAAGGTGCTTTTAAGGCTAGCAGCCAACCGTCATAACTAAAAGCCGTTTCACATTGTATGGTGCCTTTATTTGAAGCCCTTACCTTACCTCCACCTGAGAGGAAAAGCTTCTTGTGGGGCCACCAGCTTCACGTTGCTGTTGGCTTCTCCCTTTATTCTTTACAAATATCCACCAATTAAAATTTGATGCACTTTCTTTATAACAACTTGAGTACTGCCGAGTAATGAGTGAGTGTTCATGGGTCAACATTTTCCTCTTTAAATCTGAGCTCATGGATTTATTTGTGGCTGGTCAAGACCAGTAGCAGTCGATCAGCCAAACAACTTGGCTAAAGGTCAAACCCTCTATTATCCGTCCTTGAACATTGTAAACTAATCTGATCTAATCACCCTCTATTGTAACCATTTGTAAGTGTTCAGGGGTCAGACAGCAAGCAAGGACGAAGAGCCAGTGTTGATCAAATATAGTTAGCTATTAGCTATGAAAAAAGAGTACCTAGGTCCTCTTAAACCGTAACCACAGTAAATAGCAAATATCAAGATAAAGAAGAAGGAATAAGAAGCAGCTCTTTTGCTGGACTAGGCTGGTGCCCTAATAGTATTGGTGCGGTTTCATCAGTTCAGTTTCCTGAAATTTAACTACAAAAATAACTTCACCGGCATGACAAAGCAGGCATGATGAGAGGCCTGGCTGTGGGTGCGAGGGGCGGTAGAAAGTGGTCTTGCGCGCTATGACACTAAATATTGCAAAAATGCCAAATGCTGTTTTTATATTTGCAAGCTACGAAATAAGAACGAGGAGGCTGCCTAAACGAGCAGGAGATGAAGAGCTCCAATTAAAACATCTTATTTGTACATGCACAGGGCCTCACCCTAGTCTAAGTACACCCGATGCACTTGCTTTGTTGTCAATGCTTTCCTGCACTTGGGGCTGCGAAGAAGGTACCAACAGCAGTGGAAGAAGCGTGTGAGAAGAGCAGTGGAACGATGGAATGTGTGTTCTATGTCAAGCAGGTGATGGCCTAACTTCCTGAAAGCAACGAACACTCCCTCCTCTCTGGCATCCACTTGTATAGTGAAGGCAAGGATGCACGCGAAAGACTGTAAATGGCCAGGGTCATACATACATATTATAATACGTATACATATACGTTAAAAAGTGTACTCTTTGAGCAATCAGTCGCAAGCAGTGTTCATACACGGTCCAGGCTAGCCCAGACAATGCATGTGCAGCACTTGTTTATGGCTTGCACAGCTGCTGTGATGCACACCAGGACTGCGTGTGCAACATTTCATGTTGGCTTGGATAGGTGCTGTGATGTACACCAGGACTGCGTGTGCAGCATTTTATTTGGTTGGATAGGTGCTGTGATATACACTAAGACTGCAGGTGCCACTCGTGCCAGAATTGATTACCACCACCACCACCACTACGCTGAGTCACCTGCCTAAAGCACCAGGAATGATTGACGAAGCTCAGCATGGCACACACACACACCCATTCAAAACCTTAACTCACCATTTTTTTGTGGCCTTGATGGACGCTGTGATGCACACGGTGCAAAACACGTGCCCACAACTGGTGGTGCTCATTTCGGTGATAGAATCCAAACTGCAGACGACGTGAAAGCATGCGATGTGGGTGAGAGATGCCCTTCTGATCCCTTTCTAGCTTTTCTTCCCTCACTTCATCAGTGAAGATCTAAGCAACCCCGTGCTTAATTTCTATTCCTTATTTAGTATGGGGCAAGCGCAATCCTCTCTTATTTTGAGAGGTGTGCGGCATGGGTGCCAGGAGTAGGGTTTGAAGTGTGAGGTCATGGAGATGCCTTTGACGTGTGAAAAGCTTAGTGTGTAGTGGAAGATGTAAGTTGATTGCCAGCATTTAGGTCAAGAGAAATGGCGATGGAAGTTTAATTGGATAGAGCGTTCCAAGAGTGGCTTTATAATAGGGTGGTGGTGACACGTCACAATTTTGTGGCATTTGAAACAGCACAGCTTCAAGAAGTACAGCTCAATCTGGCCCAGTCAAGCTTTCAAAGCCGTGTGGACACGTCCCACTGTTGTTATCAATGACGCTTGTATGGACATGCAGCAGTACGTTCAGTTAATGTTGACTGATGATGAAGGAGCTCACGCCCATCAGGCTGCATTCGTCCCTATCGTGGTTCTGTATCACGCTCAACTTTGAATTATCACACCCTGTACTGTCTCAAATTGTAAACCAGGATGCTGACAACACGTCCGTCCTCCCTCTCACTATGACACACCATGAGTCTCCTTTGAACCCTGCCTTGAATCAACAGTGACACCAATCTGCGTGTATGACGCGTCACCGCCACAGCAGCGCAAGTTTGCCAGTGCAGCCCCCCTAAAGTACACTTGCTCCATCAGTGCACAATCTTCACATCAAAATCAAGCTGACACAGGCTCTTTGTAAGCAAAACACGCACCAGATGGGGCACTTGATGCCTGGTTCCTCAGGAGGAGGGGGCGGGAGACGGGGCTGGGGGACATGCAATTGGTGTTGATGCCGATGGGACGGTTGGTCAGCTTGCTGCTGGTGGCTGCGGTTGGCTGTGCTGGTAAAATGGGTGCGTGGCGGGGCTCGGCGTTCGCTGGTAATTTGTATTTCATCCGGGTCACTTTCTGGGGCGTTCGTGAGGTCTATGCATACGCCCTGTGTAATACAGGTAAACATATGTGTGTGTGTTCAATGTGCCTGTCTGTCTGTCTGTCTGTCTGTCTGTCTGTCTGTCTGTCTGTCTGTCTGTCTGTCTGTCTGTCTGTCTGTCTGTCTGTCTGTCTGTGCTATCTGTCTGTCCGTCCGTCTGTCTGTCTGTATCTCTATCTATCTGTCTGTATCTCTGCCTGTACCTGTCTGTATTTCTGTCTATCTGTCTGTCTGTCTGTCCGTTTGTCTGTCTGTCTGTGCTATCTGTCCGTCCGTCCGTCCGTCTGTCTGTCTGTATCTCTATCTATCTGTCTGTATATCTGCCTGTACCTGTCTGTATCTCTGTCTATCTGTTTGTCTCTGTCTGTCTGTCTGTCTGTCTGTCTGTCTGTCTGTCCGCTTGTCTGTCTGTCTGTCTGTCTGTCTGTCCGCTTGTCTGTCGGTCTGTCTGTCTGTCTGCCTGCCTGCCGCCTGCCTGCTGAATGACTGCCTTTCTTTTGTGCTAATTCATGGCGTAGCAAAAAGCATGTGCAGACAACCTATCTTATTTCTAGTTGAATTTAGAATGCCAACTGCCACTCACCTTATGTCTGTCTGCCTGCCTCCTTCTTTTTCGTCCTGTGAAGGAATTCATAGGTTTCAGGGATTAGCGGTGGAATTCATGAGTTTCTGTAGTTAGCGGGTGAAACTAGGTAAGTATGAAAGCTGGTAGTTGCTCGTACAGAATAGAAGGCTTGAACGGTGTATCCAGTGGTCTGAAGCAAGTCCAGCACAAACCTGATTCTTTTCCTCCGGAGGAAGGCAATCTCTTCCTGCTACTGGATCCTGCACCTCCCTGTGTATGCATGGAGGAAAGTGCGTTAACTGACTTTTCAGGCATGCTGCCTGCAAGGTCCCACACCTCAGTTTGCCCTGTCTCATCATCTTCTTCATCATCACCGTCTAAAACTATGGGTTCCTGCTGCTGATGTTGCACTGAGGCTGAGGCCATTAAAAGAGGCAAAAGAGTGGAATGCTACGTAGTTGAAAATATTTTATAATTTCTAACTACAATTTGTATTTCTACAAGCTACAGGGAACCCTTCAATTGCTGGAATTTGAGAGTATGGAAAAGAAGAGGAAGGCGGAGAGCAAGGAAGCCAAGCCTAACAAAAATATCAAGAGCTTCTTCCAAAAGGTATGCCTGTTTTCCTCTTCAGAGCTGATACTTCCTCAGCTGTCAAGCACCTCTTCTGTCTTCAAAGCGGAGAGCCACCAACTGGGGACACGAATTGTCCACACTGACATCATGCTTTGAGGGGGAAGGATCCTCACTCTCCCATTCTCTTTGTCCACTCAATGTCCACTTCTGACTTCATGCTCTCAACAATAAATCTTGTCGCTTATGAAGGAGTGTCTATCCAGAGCTTTGCATGCAAAGCTCAAAGCAACGTGGAATCTATCTGCTCAGTCACATCAAGTGACAGGAGGTTCTACTCAGACAGCTGACGCACGCCACGCAGATGCAAGATAACTGCGTAAAAGGGTAATTCGCTACCCTCCTCTTCATTCACTCCTTGCAACAAATTGCGTCACCAATGCTGCAGGTGCCTCACAAGGTGACGTCCAGCAATGCGGACGGCGAAATTGTGCTCGTCAAAGAAAGCCCTGCGGTGAAGCTTGACGACGGCAGTCCCCTTCCCCACCCCCAAGGTGCCACTGCGACACCCCCTTCTCCTGCTATCCCTGATGGTAGGTCAAGCATGTTATTTAAATGAACACCAACATCTTGAAATTCTACCACATACTCACATATTCTATGTATCGTGTAAAAAGTTTGATGCACAGCACAAAGGCAAGAAAGCCCTTGCCCCCCCTCTTGAAACACCAGCCCTGCATTCTAAACCAGTGTATACAGCAATCCATTAAAGAGACCATTATGGTCACCGCTGATTATTCAGGTGGCGCCCCTGCTCCCAGGCTCCTGCCCGCTTCTCTGATCAGGCATGCTCCCGCACCAGCGAGCAGCAGCCTCCAGCAAAGCGGCACTGAAGCAGGTGTGGGTGTAGAATGGAGAGCTGTTAAGCGTACTATTCGTTAGGAGTTATAAGGCCTCTATGTCCAAAAGAGCAAAGCAATTCGTTGTATCGAATCAGTCATGCAGGAGGAAAACCAGTGACGGGTTTTGGGGCCACACACTGGCCAAAGAACAGCTAGAGCTGTCTTTGGCTGTCACTTTGCATCAGGACTGTTGGCTTTTCAACAGCTTTAGGTGCTTAGCACGTAGTAGTAAGCTTGCGACGCGTTGAGCAATTGTATGCATATATTCGCTTTTTGGTAAACGCAGCAGCTGATTTGAGATTGAAAAGGGGTTGCAAGCTCCTTCCCCACAGCACCTTATTATGTTGTACACCACCTCAAAAACAGGTAGCTTGAAGACGGCTCTCCAAAGCATCAGCCGCGTGGGCAATAGCTTCACAGGTACTGCTAAAAGAAAAGAAGGTTAAGAAAAACACTGTGCAGGTAGCCGCTCCGCACAGGTACTGCTCTACACAGAGAGGTAGAGTGGAACAACACGAAGTACTGCAAATAATAATCCATCTATAGCGTTTTCCCTTTTCTGTGGTGGAGGAATTTTATGGTACCCGGTACCAAAGCGGCTCCTTTTCCTCATTGTGGAGTGGTTTTCACTGCCTGCATGGTTTTCTTTTTTGTTGCAGGTGCTTGCTCAGTACAAAAGTAGCGTATAGCAAGGATGGTGACTGATAATAATTAACCATAGTACAGCCAAAGAATCAGCAGAATGCAAAATTTGGGTGAGGTGAAAGACTAGGAAAGGCCAGCAATCACCGACTGCTGTAGCCACAGGCAGATGATCACAGGCGCATGCCACGGACCAATGTATGCTTTATTGGGTCTCATACCTGGAGAGATTTCCTAGAGACATGTTTTATTTCTACACCAACATATGCGGTGCTGCCCAACCTTACCTAGCCTGCCTGTGTGCGGCATATTTGTTTGACACGTACATGTTGGTTTCCCGATTCTGAAGTAGTTGTGCGGCTCCAAACAGCTTTGTTAATTGTAGACCGCTTTGCTCAAAGGAGTCAAGCTAGTTAAGCGTGCCGCCCCATTCCTGCCACCCTTCATACTTCTCACAGGTTGCAGACTATCAGGCCGCTAGGCATCAATTATTGCAAGCTTTTGCACATAGACTGCGGCCAATAAGCCAAGTGGATAGTCATTGGTCACAATAGACCTACAAACCATCTTGGTACCAAGCCTATATACACATTGACCAAAACAAACGCCGCCACTCTCAAATACGAACAACGCACCTGTCCGAGCCATCAACATGCCTGTTTTAACAACAACTCACATACAGTGACTTGCACGTCAATCAACACACACACAGATCGTAGCCACGTGAGCCAAACCCAATGGGGCACCGGCCTTGGTTCTACCAGTGGAGGTCAGCAGCAGCTTATAAACCAGGGGGAGGCCAGCAGCCCTGATCTCAGTGATGAGCAGGTCTGTGGATGTGTGTGTTCGTGTTTTAACCGTAATCTTGGGTATGCGTGTGGGCTTGAATGTGTGTTTGTGTTTCTGGTGTGGGTGGGAGAGGGGGAAGGGTAAGGGGGGGCCACGCATCTATGTGACTTTGCACTGTCTTGCATCGATGTGACTCTGCACAGGTGCAGATGTGGGTATGGGTGGGTGGAAAGAGGTGAACGCTGTTGTGCGCGAGCATCCTATTCTTTTTATACTGGAGCTGGTGCATCGCCTACAAGCAAAGCAGGGCTTCCTGACTTGCATCCGCCCACACTCACTTACTCACTCACTCACTCACTCACTCACTCACTCACTCACTCACTCACTCACTCACTCACTCACTCACTCACTCACTCACTCACTCACACGCCTACACACCTATACATACACCCAAAGACCCGTGCCCTCTCTTACTCCCACAACCACACCCACATCCAGACCCAGACCCAGACCCACACCCACACCCACACCCACACCCACACCCACACCCACACCCACTCCCACATCCACCCCTACACCCACTCGCCCACCCATTACTCTGTTCCAAACATATTTGCTTGTTGAAGCTGGTGCTGAATGGGAGCACATTATAAACCTGCACAAACCCAGGCTCGCTCGCCTTTACAAACACAAGAGAGTGTGCCGGGGCTTGTACGGGTGGTGGAAAGACCACGGAAGATGCGCATTCACATAGCACGCCTTCACACAACACAGGATCGTGTGCTGGAGCTTGTGCGTGATGGGGGTAACGTCTTCTTCACGGGGAATGCAGGAACTGGGAAGACGTTTCTCCTGTCTCGCATCCTCACAGGTACTTGCAAATTACATCTGATGGCGCTCTCATGTGAATGCACTCATCTTCTCATTTTATTTGTAGCAGCGTCTGCAAGGCAAGTACTGACAAGGCACCTCCACTTTTGCATTGCGTCCCGACAAATGTTTTATCATTGCAAGTGAGCAAGTGAGTGACTCGTGGAACGCTGCACCTTCCACTGCTCCTTCCGCTGCACCTTCCACTGCAGGTAGCTAGCGACACAGCTACAGCTTGTTGTGATGTTCATCCGTCCGTTCATTGCCTCTTTGTCAAATTTTGTCAAGAAAAATGATGTGTTGCAGGGCATGGAGAATTAAATGCAGCGCGCTTTGATGAGGCACAGTAAGGCTGATATTAGAAACGTTTGTTTCAGAGAAATGAAAGTCACCGCTCATTCACCAAAGGAAGGAGTGCTGTAATTACACACACACACACACACAAGGAGTGCACCCCTCATAAGCACATGCGCAATTGAGTTGGCTATGCAAAGTTTTAAGGAGCTTCAGCCTCAGTTTGGACTTGATCATAATTTTTCTGCTTTAGGCTGCTCTCGCTCGTCCGCGATGTCCCAAGCTTGTATGCGTCCTGTCTCTGCAGCTCAAACACTTGTTTTTTATTTCTATTTAAAATGAGTGTGCTCCAAAGCATCACCCCACGCAATGTGCGTCCCTTGGCCTTTGCAGAGCTGCAGCTCAAGTATGGGGACGACTACAGCAAGCGCGTGGCTATTTGTGCCCCCACAGGCATCGCAGCCACGCATATTCAGGGTACGTAAAGCAGTGATCGGTTGCGTGATTATCGAGGTCTAGAAGCCCCCACAGGCCTGCTGCAGCCACACACATCTAAGGCAGGTGAAACACTTTAATCGGCTGCGTGATTGATAAGCTTTAAAAGTTCCCACAGGCACTGTAGCCACATACATCATAGGTAGGTATGCTAATGTAATCAATTGCATGATTATGGGGTTTGGATGCCTCAATTGGCAGCCACACTCATTTATGGTGTGCTGTTTGCGTAACGAATGAGTCGAAATGCTGCCACAGGCATTGTGCATACACATCCAAGAATGTGGGAGCTGCTCTTAGCATATATGTGCAAGCAAGCAAAGACTTACGTCGGCCTGATCTGCATTGCTTTTGCTGTGCAAACATTGCATTTGTAGTTTGGAGGACGTCTTAGTGCGCAAGTTGTAATATAACAAGACTTCTTCCTGTCCACTGCTAGCATGCAAGCAGCCTTCACTCAAGTATTGTGCCTATGCGTGTTGAGCACACGTACCACTGTTCATGTAGCTCTGAACATTGGCATGCCTACGACGCACAGAAAGTGTGCCTTTACCACATAAACACCTCAATGCACACAGAAAAGCCCTGTTGAACTCAGAATCTGTGCGCGTGCCTCATGCCTGATGGCTTACAGGCACCACCCTAAATTCAGCACTGGGCATTGGTGTGCCCACAACACACAAAGACTTTGGGTCTATGCACAAGCAGGAGAACCGTACCAAAATACAGAATTTCCAGGTGAACGTGCGTGCTTAAGTGGGTATTGGGTATGAGTGTGCGTATGTAAGAGAGTGAGTGTGTGAGAGTATGTGTTAAACAAACCCCTTCCCCTGTCCATTGCGTGCCCTTTGTTTACACTTACATGTCTGCAATGCTCTTAATCCTTTTGACCCTCATTGTGGCATCTTTTGTTTACATTCATGTCTGCAATGCTCTTAATCCTTGTGGCCCTCATAGTGGCATCCTTGCGGTGTGGATAGGACAATACACGTAAAGGGTGGGAGGCATGGCCGCCATATTTGATTGTTTATTTGGTGTATGTGGTCATATCTTGCATGGTGTGATAAATGACAAGTTTGTTCTTTTTTATCATGTATCTAATCTATCTAGACATCCCACAAAAAGTTTGATGTTAATTGCAACTATCTGATCAAAATAAGCATTACATACGGCATTCAATGGCCTTGTGTGCAGGTGCTAGTCGTCGATGAAGCGTCCATGCTGTCTGCAGAGATGTGGGAGAAAGTGGAGGAGAAGGTGAGAGGCAATTACTTGTGTGGGACCTGCACCCATACTAGAATCAAACATCACATTTTGTAATGCTTGGGAGCATATACTGAAATGGGTCTGTGTGCATTACAAAGAGCTTCAGTTTGCTGCTCTTATAATATAGAGTTTCACCGAGGCCTTTGTTTTGGGCTAAACTTTGATCTCCTCAAAAGGATGCGTACACATACTATGTAAATATTATGTAAATATTATGTGACATACCGTACTGCGCTTTTAGTATTGCGAGGCCTACTTTTTGCGAAGTGCCGAAATAATTCGAATAATTAACTTGCGAGCATTAGGCTTTTGCGAGGCCCCTGAATAGTTAAGGAAATTTGCGAACTTTGCAAATTTGGGGATTTTTTGTGCTCTCCTCTCTGTATCTATTCAGTGCTGGTTTACATCAAAGTCTGAGATGTAAACACACACTGCCTGCTTCTTCAGCTTCTGGGCTTCTGCTGCTGCTGCTGCTGCTGCTGCTGTGAAGTGAAGATGCAAGCGCACCTGGTGCTCCCCCCCACTCCACCTGAGTTGCAGCTCTGCCCACACATGCCTGTCTCCTGGAGGGGCTTGCCCCCAATGGTGCAAGCACCTTGGGCCTCCCCACAGGCCTCTTAACTGGGGCAGGGCGGGATGCAATGCTGGCTTCAATGGCTGCATCCCTGGCTGCTACTGCCTGCTGCACATCAGGCCTGAGGCGGATGATGAGCTCCCGAGCGGGACCATCGTCCTCTGTGCGCTTCCGTTCAGTGCAACCTAGGTCAAATAGTGATGCTTGCCCCTTAGGGCGGTGGGTTCTATTGGGGGGACCCAGAAACTACCGCATTAAAAAGTCTAAGTATTGCAAGGTCTGAAAAAACTTTATTTATTTTTGGCTTGACTCATTGCGAGGGGCCTCAATAATTATTTGATTACTCGCAAAACAACCAAGCGCAGTACGGTAGTATGCATGTTACGCACATAACGTGCGTTATGATTCAAGTCTTTCGGATACATGAAGGGGATCGTGACCTGAGCGTGTTAAGCCAATTCTACTTTACAGGACAACGGGTCAGACCGCTTACAAAGAAAACCTGTCTCAAAACCTCTATTTAGGGTTGGCCAGAACCAAATATATATACAGTTATATACGGTAAAATTGGCAGGCAAATTATCAAATGTACGGTCATATACAGTGTCTATATACAATCCTGGCCAACCCTACTTGTGTCACAAACACCGTGAATTGATCGTTGTGACTTTGTTTGTGCTTGACCCTTGTTTGTGCGTTCACCTGTACACTGACATGTTTGTGTTGCTTTGGCCCGTTGACAGATTCGAGAGATCAGGAACTCGCCCAAGGCTGCTGGAGGGCTGCAACTGATTGTGTGTGGAGATTTCTTTCAGCTGCCTCCAGGTGATAGTGTGTGAACACTGTGTCATATTGCTCCAGGTACTTGCCACTGAGTGCTGCGGCTAAATTGCAGCAAGGTGCGCAGTATAACTATGACGTACAGGGTCACCCGACAGAAGTAGTTAAAGCATTTACAAGTGTTGTAGGTATTAATGGCTGTGCAGTGCTGCATGTTGTAATGATCAGAAATGTGTCTCTCTCTCTCTCTCTCTCTCCTCCCTCTACTCTCTTTCTTCACAATTACAATATGTACATTATCTCATGTGCACACAATCATACCCACGCACGCACAACACTTGATCCCACAATCACACACACGCACGCACGCACACACGCTCACACACCAGTGTCAAAGCTGTGGACCAAAGACATGCCTCCAAAAACACACGCACGCACGCACGCACAACCACTCACACACACACACACACACGCACGCACACACACCAGTGTCAAAGCTGTGGACCAATGGCATGCCACCACAAACACACACATGCACGCACGCACAACCACTCACACACACACGCACACACGCACACCCTCCCACCAGTGTCAAAGCCGTGGACCAATGGCATGCCTCCAGACCTATTCATGAACTGGGGTTGGGCGTTCCAGGCCCCAGCCTGGAAGCGCTGCGAGTTTGAGCACGTGCTACTCACCAAGGTATGGCAGTGCTACTCACCAAGGTATGGCAGTGCTACTCACAAGGTATGGCAGTGCTACTCACCAAGGTATGGCAGTGCTACTCACCAAGGTATGGCAGTGCTGCGAGTGACAGGCTCGCACTGCTAACCAGGAATGGTTGTGCAAGTGCTTTTAAAGTTGTAGTACAGGCTCCTGCTGCTCACTAGGAAGGTACGGGCTAGTGCTTCTAAATTTGTACTCGTTGTGAGGGAACGAGTGGATGAAGCACGGGCTCCATCAAACTCTTCACCTTGGGCCAAGATGGTGTGGAGTTGGTGCTGCTCACAAGGTGTGGTTTACTGGGAGGATTGCATTCCCACTCAACGTGGCATCTTCATCGATCCTTTGAATTGGCACGCGCTGAGTGTGTATATCACATGTAGGTAACCTGCTACGATAGAGTGCGCCTACTTATTGTGTTGGAGGCTTGATGACCACGTAACCTTGACGGTCTGATTAAAGTTAAAGTTTCTGGCTTATTGAAGATCTGCAGGCATAATCTAACTGTCCGGAAAATTATAAGCACCATCACAGGAACAGAATTGCTATGCAGTTTGAATAGAACTACAATTGAAACATTCACTTTTGAAATAGAAATGCTATGCAGGCAGTGATAACCACTTTTGAACAGAAACACTATGCAGTTTGAATAGAATTACAGTAGAAATGCTTTTCACTCCTGAATAGAAATGCCATGCAGGCAGTGATACCCACTCCCCACAATAATTAGGGAAAAGCTCAATTCCATAGGTACACAACTAGGCCTTAATGCATGAGTACAATGCACATGCACGAACAAAAAAAATCTACTGCTCACAAGTGCTCCAGCAAATATTCCTTCACATGAACGGCGACGCGCTTTCTGCTGCACACAGGTGCCTGGCAAAAGAGTCAAACCTACGCATGCACTGACAACGCACTTGCTGCTGCACGCAGGTGTTCCGGCAAAAGGACCAGGCCTTTGTGCAGCTCTTAGATGACGTTCGCTACGGGCGCAATACACGGGTGCGTTTATGTAAACACTCGCCCTCAAAGATGAGCAATATGACGGATTGCACAGTTAAGTACAACTCTACGCGGCAGAGACATCACATATCACGCATCCCTGCCAGCTTGTTATTGCATTTCTATTCAAAATTGAGAGGGAAAATGATAAGGGCATGTGTGCATAAAAGGCAGCACTCTCTCCCGGTGCTCACATTACCTAGAGTCTTACCAAGATAATGTGTGCGGCTAGGGTATCCTCATTTTGTGTTCTATGCGTGCATAGCAGCCATTCCCTGCCTGAAACCAACCACTTCTAGCTGCTGTTGCTCTACTCACATCAAGGACCACACCCACACCACTCCCACATCCAAGCCCCTATCAATTTTTAATAAGCACGAGCCCTTGCATTCACTTACGCTCGCTTGTCACGCCACAGGAGTCCATCCAGACTCTGATCAACCTTTGCAAGAGACCGCTGCCAGAACTGGTGCGCCTTTTAAAGCACCTGTTCATGTAGCGCACTCTATGAAAGATAAGGCAAAGCAGGAAGGAAGGAATCCCACTGTAGTCAGGTTGGCGACAAGCTGGCCTGAATGTACGCATGGCAATGAGGCAACAAGACCTGTTTATGTAGCGCACTCTATGCAGGATAAGGAGAAGCAGGAAGGAATCCCACTGTAGTTAGGGTGGCGACAAGCTGGCCTGAATGTACGCATGGCCTGAATGTACGCATGGCAATGAGGCAACAAGGCGATACTACCCATCCTTAGTTTCTGCTGTGCTTTGTGCTTTCTAAGACTGTGCAAGTTCCAGCAGGCAATCAAGCCAGGAGGTAAGGCGTGGTGAATGGCACAGCACACGCTAAGATTTCGCTGGCTTGCCGTGTCCCGGTCTTTACTACCAGGAGTCACACACGTGTTGCAGACAGCTGCAGATTGTTTGCGGTGAATGACGCAGCACCCACTGCAATTTCTCTGACTTGCCGTGCCCGGTCTTTACTACCAGGAGTCACACACGTGTTGCAGACAGCTGCAGATTGTTTGTGACTTTGCAGTCTCACAGCCGCAGAAGTGGTTGCTCCTAAAGGAAGTGGTTGCTGCATTTACAAATGCTTGAGAGCTGAATGTGTTAGGCGCAGTGGTCGTTTCTTGTTGAAAACCAAAGGACATGGGTTCGCCACTTTTGTATCCATTGTCTTGCCTAAAATTGGCACCAGACAGACGATGTGGTAGCGTTGTCAGGTTGCCTATGTACACGACTTTTAACTGTGTGAATTCATTCAGATAAACCTGCTCATGCACACAGAATGGCATCAAGCCCACCAAGCTGTTTGGTTAGATAAATCTGATTGGATAAATCTGTCTGGTTAGATAAATCTGATTAGATTAACCTGCTCATGCACACAGAGTGACATCAAGCCCACCAAGCTGTTTGGCAAGAATGCTGATGTGGAATCATTCAGATACACCTGCTCATGCACACAGAATGGCATCAAGCCCACCAAGCTGTTTGGCAGGAATGCTGATGTGGATCAGGTCAACGCAAGAGAGCTTGAGCAGCTACCCGGTGCTATGGCCTCCTTCAAATCTGAAGATGAGGTGTGAGATCTGCATCTTTTAACAGGATGCATTAAACTATTTAGCCTAATGCTGTGACCTTGTTCAAATCTAGGAATGAGGTATTACGTCTCCTTTATCATATACATACCAAACCCTTTGTCTAGTGTGTTCTGTCCTCTTCAATTCTAATGATGAGGTGTATGGGATCACATCGTCTAGCAAGCCCACAGGGCTGATCTGATATCCTAAATGAGAATGTTCCCAAAATGCGTCATGATTGTGCTGGTTTCTATTGTGGCACTTTCATATTGATTCCAAAGTAGCTGAGCTAAAGGCCAGCAAGCATTGGTACACATGTCCAACCAGCTGGAGCATGAACGTTGCTTTCAGACATGCTGCATCTGACCAGCCAGGTCACCAAATTGTGTGTCTTTGTGTGCTTTGGTGTTCTCGAAATTCACAAAAGTTGCAAAAAAAATGAGTGGAAGTACCTAGTGATTGGTGAGATCTTACATTCCAGCCACTTACCTCTTGAAAAGACAAAAGGGTTGCCAGTAATCCCCCTCCAAACGACATTTTTTTATATCGTTTGTTGGTATTGTTATTGACGGACTCTTGGGGCTGGAAAGAGCTCTGGTTGGGATGTGATGGCATATTACGTGTGTGTTATGCCAAAAGTCTAGACTACACAATTATCCAGGTCAACATAAGTTTCATATTTAGTCAAACTCCCATCAATGGTTTGATATTGTACCAATGTTTACTGTTTGACATCAGGGAACTCTCGCTCAGACAGCCAGTGAACTGTGTATGCTTGTTCTGCCCCGACGCCAATGCTTGCATAAAATATGAGGCAGAGAGTGAGGTGCAAAGCATAGGCTTATAACACTAAACTAGAAGGAGAAGAGGCACTCCAGTTTCCTTCATACAAATCTAGGTGTGCTGTATGACATATTCTGTTGGTGCAAACACATGAGGTGTGTTATGAAACATGTTACTGGTGCAAGGTGTATGAGGTGTCATATTGGTGTAAGGAGTCAGAACAATTCCTTATAAACAGTCCCATCCCCTGCCAAATTTGTCCCACAACGAACCTCGCCAATTTCCCTGCCAAAAAGGTGGCTGTATCCATGCATGGGTACTAATTGTGACCACTGGCAGGAGGCTGTTGAAAAGATTCCGGACAGTCACGTCTATAATTTGGGCCTCCGGCCAAAAATGACCACCCGCACCCCAAACTTCTTCCTGACCCCACACACTAATAAAAAGGGTGCCAGTCTGCTCAGAATTTAAGCAGCTATCTGAAAGCTTTGGAAATAACTTCTGAAATTTAGGTTTCACAGGCATTTGAAAGGTAAAGGCCCTGCACAGTTCTCATGTCAATCAATTTAATACCTGAAGAGTTGTAGGGCAAAAACTGGTTTATGCACGCTCTTGCACTGACCACCTGTTTAGTGCACAAATCCAGCCAAAACCTTTGCCAAATCACTTTATTACTTCATTCCTGCAACTTGTGCATAATTTAATACATGAACTGCATGTTTGGAATTGCTGGTAATTTGCTTGAACACACACCCGCGGCCTACTTGGGGGCATTTCATGCATTTCTGTGACCAGGCACCCAGACCCCCCCCTTTAATCAAATCACCCAACAAGGGTGTCGATCAAATAGGCTCGAGCTGAGGATTCCAATATGTAATAGCTCTCGACGTCAGTATAGCGATTAGGTAATTTATATTTCATTTTACACGTGACGTCAAAAAGTTATGATTACTGCAGCCTCCTGCCACTGGTCTAATTGTCACATTGATTGTTTTTGTTCCCCGGTAGAGGTGGTGGGCAGCGACAGCTGTGCATCTATGTAGAAAAATCTGTGGCGAGCCAATCTGAAATCACTGGGACAATTCAAGCCACGACCTTGTCACGTTCCAAAGCTTTAAATATACTGTTCATCACAAAATTTTGCTCTGTACATCTTGTTCAAAGCCTTGGTGTTTCAAAGTGCCCCTGCCAAAAGTGGGTCCAAAATGGGACCCTCGCCCCAGGACCCCGGATCTTCACCAAAACATCAATATTATCTCACTCAGATCACCCCTGTATTTGACTTGCACTGGGGAAAAGTTTCCAGAAATCGACCTTTGGGCAGGGATTTCTCCCCAGCACACCTGGGCACTCATCTGCACTAACTGAGTGTTCAGGGGTGCTTATATATGTCTAGCTAAGGGTCCTGACTTCTTAATAGTGGAAAAGTTGACGGGCTCGTGTGACACACAGAAAAGGGGGCCTGGCTTAAAATCAAAAGTCGAGGTGTCGTAAAATTCCTTGTTGGTGTACAGAAATGTGAGAGGTGTATACCGTTAGTATAGGGTGTATGGGGTGTTACCCTTCCTTCGTGTAAAGGTGCCAGCGATAGCACACGGCCATGCATCATCAATGTTTGGGTGTAAAGGTTTTGTGTCTGCTTAAAAGCAACCACTGCTCTTTAAGCAGCAACGATGTGCTAAGAGCTCCGCTGTAGTTTGCTCCTGTGGGTAGAGGTAGGCGACTTGGGTGGTCAGCAATGGCAATTTCTTTAGGTATACGGCAACATATTGTTATCAACAAATTTCTGCTTGCTGCAGGACCACACTAATGCTCATTTTGCTTCTCGACACCCATGTAGCTCCTTTACCCAATCAATAAGGGTTGTTCTATATTTTCTTCAGTTCCTTTACAACCGTTTGTGCTCTGACCTGCTATGCACATAGGAGGGAAGTTTGGTAGTCCGCAGCGCCTTTCCCTTTGCGTAGCAACCATTTGGTCGCTGTTGCAGCAAGAATGCTGATGTCACTGTGAAATATTTCCCATGCAGGTGGAGGTGGATCATATGGTGGTGGGCAACGCCATTCCCTCCGCGCGGCAGCGCTTGCAGCGTCATGAATTCTTCCGTGACTGCCTGGCCATCCAGCAAGTGTCTGTTAAGGTGGGAGCACTTTCTGTTCTTTGCATACAGATTGTGGACTAAGAGGGTTGAGAACTTAATTCTTCCGTGACTGCCTGTCAGCCCAGCCAAGCCCCACCCAAAAAGGGAACCGATACCCCTTCCTGAATTGCACATCTCAGGTCACACAGTGGTTTCTATACATAAATGTAACACTTCTGCATAAAACTTAATGAGTTTGGGGTCAGGGGCGTGAGTGGAGGGCTGGATTTGTGCCATTTCCCTGCCAGAAAGGTGGCATGGGTGTATAAATGCGGGTTTTGGTCTGAATTTCACCAATTCTTTTGTTCTCAGATAGGTTTAGGGTCAAACTATACCCACTAAAGCAAAAAAAGGGGGGTGAAAATTTCCCCCTAAGGATTTAGTGCATGGGCCTGTTTGCTGGGCAAAAATGGTGCATTTCTGAAAACCCTGGAAACACGCTTTCTGGCCATCACCTGAGTGTTGGGAGCCCTTCAGCATGCTCCCAAGGCATGCCCTGTCAAGTATCATGGTCTGGAGAATGCTGGAGATGGGCCGTGGTGGGCAGCAGCAGCTGAAATTTTCAAAAAACATCAGGCTCTGCCCAGCCCCTCCGGGCACAGACTGATTTGACAAACAATTCCAGATGAACTATTTATCAAAACTGAGCCGCTCAGACTTACGCGGCAGACTTATACTTCAGTGGATGGACATTATTAATAATATGTTTGACAGAGTTCAGCAAAACAGACGCGACCCCAAACGGTTTAGCAGTTGGTGCCTGTCTGTAAATGGCAGTTTTCCCTGCCAAAAGGGGGTCCAAAGCCGAACCTCCACCCCAGACCCTTGGACTTGCACCAAAATGCCCCCAATATCATTGCAAACACCCCTGGTAAGTTGATAGTACCGGGAAGGAGCTTTTGGAAATCCACTTTCTGATAGGGATTTCCACCCATTTCCACCCTGCCCACCTGGGCACCTCTCGCCACAAACTGAGTGTGCAGGGGTGCTTTGATACATCTAATTAAGGTTCCTACGTACTGAAATGTCCTTCACTGCTTTGGGGCAAGAACTCTCACAGGGATGGCTGGCCTGACTGCCTGGCCATCCAGCAAGTATCCATGAAGGTGGGGGGGATTTCTGTGCACACAAACTGTAAAGAGGTTGAGAGACGGAATGTGCTGTGACAGTCAAGTTGGGGAAACTTTCTTGCACACAAATTGTAAGTCAAGAGGGTTGAAAGGTTCCAGCCATCCTTGTCAACTGTTTGGTGTGTGTGTCTTTATTTTCCGAAAAGAGGGTGTTGAATGACGTAGTGATGTGTTGATTGTTATCCTGTTAGGGGCAGGGGTTAAGCAAAAGTGCCCGCTACATTGTGATCTCCAGGAAGTGGGGAGGAAAGCGAAGCGAAGTATTTTTATAGGGGATATGGCGCCACCTAGGCAAAAAGCACTTGCCACTCAACACGTGTTTGAGTAATTACTGGGAGGAATGCTAGTACATGAAAGGATGACATTTTTATTCACGTCTGCAATTATATACTAGTGACAATAAGAGCCTGAAGGTTGTCGCCTGATTTGTTCTCACCATAGGCCATATGCCACGCCTGATATATTCTCACCGTAGGCCATAGGCCACAGGGGGATGTGAGAGGGCCTGACCCTGCAAATACCCGGAGCAACCGCTTTCTTGCTACACAACATCAGTCTACGGCTTAACGAATAAGTGCAGCACACAGTTCCCCCCATGTTTAATCCCTGCATTGTATTTAAGCACGTGTTGCATACATGCACACTTACCTTAGCTTGTACTTTACACACACACACGCACACACACACGCACACACATACGCACGCGTGCACACACACGCACACACATACGCACGCGTGCACACACAAACACACACACACACACACACACACACACACACACAACGCACACATTCTACAGGTTGGAGCACAAGTGATGTTACTCAAGAACGTGGATTTGGAAGGAGATGTGAACGGACGCCAATTAGTAAATGGTTCTCGTGGAGTGGTGAGTTCTCAATCGTGCACTCCAGGTGTTGTATTTAATCAACTGATACATAATTACGCCTTTCTTGGTCTCGAATCAAGCGCTTAAAGCTTGTAGGTGATGCTGGCCAGCACCATACACATATCACGGTGTGTGTGATACTCTGGAAGGTATATTTCTGAAACTTACAGCCCTACACGGTGCCTTTCTAGCTCTGGCCATCATTACACCCCCTACCTCACCCTTACAACGTAGCTGGCAACCTGGTTCTCACCAGACAGGCTACCAGAGCAGGAGGTGCCTAGTGCCCTGTCATTCTGCATGGAAGAGGACGATCTGTGCTGATCTGCTGGTGCTGATCTGCTGGTGCTCATCACCAAAGCTCATGCTTCACTGCTAACGCCACCAAGCAAGCTTCACCGCCAGTGCCACCAAACTAGCGCCCCCAAACGCACGCAAATGATTGCTATAATAATCGCTCCCTGCCTTGTGCCACCCTCAAACTGTGCTAGCACCCAGAGACCCACACGGGCGGCTGCCAAAAATGACCCTCCCTGCCGTGTCGACACTCCCCAAGTGTTCTAGCACCCCCAGCTCCATGCAGGGACTGCCCTTTGGCGCTCTGCAAACCACAAAAAACTTGAAATACTCACAGACTCCTGCCATGATAAAACCCCTCGAGATGCTTACAGACTCCTGCCATAATAGCACCCCCAAATGCTGGTGGCATCCTCTAACCCCACGCAGGTGACTGCCATGGTGCCCAAAGCCAATGTGCTGCGAAGGCTGGAGCAGGAGCGCCGTGCTGCGTCAGCGCTGGTGCCTGATCGAGGGGGCATGCTTGGGGGGAGCGCAGCTGGCATGGTGAGTTGCTTCCCTGTTGATTGGATGCAAAGTTGGGGCGCTGCCATTGTACCTGATCAGGGAGGCATGTGGGAGGGGGAGTAAGGGCATGACCATGATTTGCTTCCCTGTTGATAGGATGCGGAGTTGGGGCGCTGCCCTGGTGCCTGGTTGAGGATGCATGTGGGAGAGGAATAGTACAGACGTGGATGTGAAAAGCTGTGTCCATTCCTGCCTGTTCTGCATTTTGGGATGACTGCCTCAAATTGCGTCTGAATGATGCGGAAAAAGGGCTGGCATGTCGTTGTAAGTCTTTGTTGTGTTTTTGAGATTGGATCCCTGCCCTGTTGCTCAGATGTGTGGACATGGACATGCAGGGAGGGAGTACGGCTGGCATGGCTGAACAACAGTACAATGGCTCAATGGCGTAACATAGTACAGGGTCAAGGTCGTCCCCCTACTCACGTTTTGAGGAAGACAAAACTCCATTGCAGGGGAGCTCATGCAGGGGGTTATCATTAATCTCCACAATAGTTGACCTCACGGGTATGTAAGAGTTACCGCTTGTTTGATGCTGATCTGTTGTACCGAAAGTTCCGCTTTTGTTCATATTGCCACTTTTGTTCACTGAATGTATAAAGTGTCTAAACCCTCTGTGCGTTCTAACGGAGGTGTCTTTAAACCCTCACCCTTTGTACCCCTTGTACACTAATATTTGTTGTCATGACACAGAATAACCTTGGCACATAAGCTCTGAAAGTAGGGCTCTACACGCATAGGCCAACTAGCCCTTCCATGTGCTCCCTTTACTCCGCTCATAGTAAGCTGAGGACCCACACACCACTCAACCTTGCTGCCTTCCACTGTGAACCGCGCAGGGCTTCACCCTTGCTGCTGTTTGCTGTAAATCATGCAGACCCTCTGCCAAAGAACGCAGGGCATTGAACCCGCTGCCTACCACGCAGGGCACTAGACCCACTGCCCTCCCCTGTAATTTGTGCAGGCCAAACTTGGAAGCCAGGCATCAGGCAATAAAGCACCAGGCAGTGCTGCAGGGGGCCTCCAAGGCTTAGCTGGGGCTTTTGGGGGAGTGGGTGGCAGCAACGGAGAAGATAACAGTGAGATGGGCCAGAAGGTGGGCAACCTCAGCAGAAGCATCGACTCTCTGCGCAGGTGGGTGTCTACTGTGTGTGTACGTGTGCGTTTGTGTGTGTGACAGACGCAGAGAGAAAGAGAGAGATAGAGAGAGAGAGAGGGAGGGAGAGAGAGAGAGAGAAAGAGAGAGAGAGAGAGAGAGATAGAGAGAGAGAGGGAGGGAGAGAGAGAGAGAGAGAGAGAGAGAGAGAGAGAGAGAGGGAGGGAGAGAGAAAGAGAGAGAGAGAGAGAGAGAGAGAGAGAGAGGGGGGGGGAGAGAGCGAGAGAGAGGGAGAAAGGCAAGCAAGGCTCTCCTAAAATACCGCCAAATTGTCAAACGAGGGTTTCTAAATCCCTTTATAAGAGTGAAGGAAGGATCTCCTAGGGTTTCCAGATTTCCTTTAAAGAGTCAAAAAAGGATCCCTTTTGGAATGCCAAACAAGGCTTTTGTGATCCCCTTTTGATTGGGAAACAAGGCTTTTCTCAATTCCCTTTTGGAAGTCAAATATGGCTTTTCGAACGGCCCCCCAAGACACCAAGCGAGGCCCTCCTGAAACCCTTATTAATGTCAAGCTCAAGCAAGGCTCTCTCACATCCCCTATTGAATGCCAAACAAGGTTTTCCCTAAACCCTAGCGGGGCTCATCCAAAGCCCGCCAAAGCTCCCCACTCCCCACTCCCCACACTCACCTAAAGCACTCGCCCCTGCTTCATGCCCGCGCTGTATAAAGGCAGAGGGCACATCGCTGCGCATGCCGCCTGCGCCTTGCTGGCCCCCACATCTGGCATGGGTAGCTGTCCCAAGCCGCTGATCTTGCTGCTGGGGCTGCTGCTGGTGTGGGCCCCGGACGCTCTGCCCGCCCTTCTGCTGCTGAGCGGCGTTGCCGCCTGCTTTTTTCCTCCCGCCATTTGCACCCGTGCTGTAGTGGTGGTTCCTCCCTCCTCCTTGTTGCTGGCTGGTGCCCATGTTGATGTTGGCATGGGGGGGCATGCCGGGGCGGAGGGCAGGCAGGAAGTGGCTCTCCTCCCCAGGCAAGGCAAAGTTGCAGCGTGCCTGGGAGCCTATGAGCAAGAGTGTGTGCGTGTGTGTGTGTTGTGTGTGCGTGGAAGTTGTTTTCTGCCCAATATATAAGGAAGCCACAATTTTGTCAAAACCCCTGAATCCGGTGTAGCGACCACCTTTATGTTTTAGAGCTCTTATGTGATGTAGGGCGTAGGAGGGAGCGCCGCAAATTGCGCAGCCGGATTCGGATTTGAATTTGGATTTTTGCATTTTTTAAATTCAAAGTCGCAATTATAAATCATCTAGAATACCAGTGTTTGGTTGCAAGCGAGAAGCTCGCTGGAGCTCAAGCTCGAATAATGTTATACTTTCCTTACGTCACAAGACAAGTGCCTAGCCCTGTTCCCTTGATTTTTCTAGCGTTTTTTTGGTTGGTTACAGGCTTTTTTCCAAGCTTCCGCTCAGATGCCTACCAGAGGCATATATAGCGATGTAACCTTACCTTACCTTACCTTACGTCACAAGACATGATCAGGCACCAGGCACCAGCACCAACCTCGGATCTGACGGGCGGCATCATCATACGCTTGGGCAGCCTCTACGGCAGTGTCAAAAGTACCCAGCCACCTGGAAATAAGAGTGGGTAGATCCTTGTTTCCTGAAGCGTCACCACAGTTGCAAATTATTGGAGCAGATGTGAGAACGGCACAAGGTTGGCAGACTACACAAGCAATGCCAGGCTGGAGGCCTTTGTAATCCAAACTAAACTAAACTACACAAGCAAGCCAGCTGCATCCGCTGAACGTTACTGAGAGTGATGCGTCCATCAACAAGCGCGAGCTATGAAGGCGGTGCTGACTTGCTTTCACACAGAAATGTACCAGCCTTGCTCTCAGGTTGCTTGTATCCAAACGCACTGACTAGGAACAAATGCCCTACCTAGTTTTCAACCTTGTAGCATTAGCATTCCCTTCTGTTTTGTTAAGGTGAAGTTTCATGACACTCAGTGCTTTGATTTATGTTCAATTTCATTTGCCTTCCTTTTTTCTCCCTGATCCTCTTGGAAAAGCTGTACCGACTTCAATGTTCCAAAAGTCAAGTTTGCCAAAGTATTTGTAGCCATAACATATTCAGAATCCAATGGCAGCGTTGCCCCCCCCTTATTTGCCATGAACTCAAAAATGCCATCCCACGCCCAATAAAACCAAAACCCTAAACATAAACCTGCCACCACATATATACATACATGCGCCCCAGCTGACATCACCCTCCCGGAAACGCCATCATACAATGGCATTCCTTGGGTTGACCAGATTCATATACGCGTACTTCTGGTGCAAACATAAGTGTACGGTGTACGGGTAATATTCCGCGTGTGTGTACATGGCAATTTTGCAATGTGCCCAAAGGGTGTAACACCATTAACCTACATCCCATGTGCATTTATGGCCAGCCCTAGCCGTGACATACTCATCATAATGTCAACGCTCCAAGCCCTAGCCACGACAGCCCTAGCCACGACAGCCCTAGCCATGACATAATCATTATAATGTCACCGCTCCAAGCCCTAGCCACGACAGCCCTATTCGTGACATACTCATCATAATGTCAACGCTCCAAGCCCTAGCCACGACAGCCCTAGCCGTGACATAATCATTATAATGTCAAAGCTCCAAGCCCTAGCCACGACAGCCCTAGCCACGACAGCCCTAGCCATGACATACTCATTATAATGTGAACGCTCCTAGCCCTAGCCACGACAGCCCTAGCCGTGACATAATCATTATAATGTAAAAGCTCCAAGCCCGCCAGTATTGGCCAGCACAGACAGTGCCACCACACAAGGGAGACGGCGCACTCAATATTAAAACTGCAACCCACATGAACCTCAAGGAAACGCCACCACAGACTCACGACACACCTCCGTGCGCCAACTGTGGGATCTCGGATTTCGGCTGCCCACTTGCCCCACGGTCGCTGTGCAAAGAGTATATGAATGTCAGTTGAGGTTGGCCAGATTCGAATTGTGACGCCGTACTTTTGCACGGCATTTCAAGTGCAAGGTTTCCACGCGCACACTACACACGGTACAATACGTGCAGCAATACGTGCAGCAGTCAGGGGGGTGAAGGGACTGGACCATCCCTTGTAGTTCTTACTGGAGTGTGCCATTTCTCTGCCTTCTTGCTCCAGAAGTATAAAATTGTGCTCTCGTAAACAGTAAAGCAGTCAGAAGGTCCTGCGTTCTGGACTAAATTGCGTCACTTTCCTGCAAACCAGCGTCTTTGGCCAAATCAGAAAAAACAAGTAATAAGCTGTCCTTGTCCCTGTTGCTTGGTAGCCGTGACGCGAGGGCAAGAGCGTGAATCCAATTCCACTCCCCTTCACAAAAATATAGAGCTGCTTTTGACAGACCTGGCGCACTCCTCGGTAGGCAGGCCCCTTCTTTGTGGTTGCATTCACTCCAGCGGGTGAAGCACCCGTTTGGGCTGATGCAGCACTGCTGGAGCTTGTGAGAGACACCTGTTGCAACAACGAGGCGTGCAAAGCGGTGGCCCAAAGTCATCTAGGTCAAAGAGCGTACAGGAGTACATGGAGAGAGTCAGGAATTTTCGTTGTCCAAAGACACAATGCGTTGTCCTAGAGCATGAGGTAGTCTGACTAGGCAGGGTTGAACGATTGGGTGGGAAATGTGCATGCGTTCTAATGTTTTGCGGTGCCCTCACGTCAGCGTGGTGAGCCTGAGTGCAAACTGTGACATAATAAGGCACTTTATGCATACAAAGTGAGCGAACATGCACCTCTTTGTGCTGCTTTTTTTGGGGCGGGTTCTCCCACTGCTGCTGCTGCTGTTCTTGTTGTGGTTGTTGCTGCTGCTGAAGGGGATTCCACACTTGTGGAGGAAGGGTGGGAGGATATGCCAGCATTTATGTTGTGTGACACAGTCACCCCTGGAAAAAATATCAGAGCGTTATGACACAGTTCCTCCAATTTCGCAGAAAACTTCATCACAACGCAAACCTGAAAGCACCCGAAGGACAGTTCCGGTGCTCTTGCAACTTGCGGAAGCAGGCGATTTATTAATCCATGGACGTGCAATGATATTTTGAATTAAATCGTGTGAAATTTAATCGTGTGCTACAGAACCTAGACAAAAATTGCCGTGGTAACCATATTTGTGCGTTACCGCATAGTTGGCATGCGCGTATTAATTCCATGTATGCGCGTATTATTTCAATGTCAGTTCGCAATTTGCTCTCACGCTTACATGTAAAGGTGAACGTGTCCATTATAAGGTGCACGCTCTTTTGTTTTTCAATTGCAAGATCGTCGGGTTTGTGAGCTTGGGAAGTTTGTTGATACCTTTATCCAATAACTTTTCCTGCATCATTGATCAAGTCAGCAGCCAGGTTTAGGCCTAATTGACGGTCACACCCCCTTTGCGATAATAATAATTCTCACGGTAGAAAAGACCTCCAAGAATTTGCAACAGAAAACCTACCACCAGCGTCAATCTGGAATTTTAAAAACGCAGGTACCATACCATTTCTTGAATCACAGATCTTCAAGTCACATCTAAATCATGCTTGTACAGATCACACTGCAGACACTGGCTCCCCCCATTTAGTCCCCGTCGCTAGAAATTCAAGGGTGAACGACTATCTGCTTTAGCTAAAGCATCTGCCATCAGCTGCCAAAAGGCAGGCAAGTCAACCTGTTTTGCCACTCGGCAGTTGGGCTTCCGACCACTTTGCTGCCTGCCCAAGAAGAAAAAGGAGAGGAGTGAAAGGCGTTCAAAGGCATGTGACATGTACTATTAATTCAGAGACAAAATAACCAGACAGCGGGGATACTATTGGCTTAAAGCTACTGAGCAGTTGCTTATCAGCTGCTCGATATGTATACACTGTTCATATGTATTATCGTACTTAAACTTTATCGTTACAGCACTTACAGCGGTAAGAGCTGCAACAAACACGCACCACACATCACACACTGTCTGGCCATAAGAGAGTGGAGAGGACGTCTCGATGTCCACTCGGAGCATTTCCGTCTGCAATTATTTGTGCAATGCAGATTTTGGGTGAAATGGATTTTAGCAGGTTGTGGCCATCGAATTGAAACAAGCCGAACCTTAAAAATGTGAGGAGCGGCAATCCACGCCACCGTGCAAGGATCGTGCAGCGGAGGATCCACGAAATTGAACACTTCTTGGTAGGTGTCCTGAGCGGCATAGCAGCAGTGACTTCTTGTAGATCAGGGTTGCAGCCAATAGAGACCTCCTTGTACAGACCTACCATCGGCTACTTTCAGCATTTAGGCACTTCTATAACCAATGCTTATTCAACTCATTTCGTCAAGTCATCTGGCTTGAATGCGAAAGCAGGGTTTCATTTCCTTATAAACTGGTTTGTTTTAGGCACGACGGCAAGCTAGAGGAGCAGGAAAGGAGGTGCGATGGCAAACCTTGAAGAACAACAGCATCTGTTTGATCTTGTTGAAAAACGGCGTGGTGGTCTCCGGGCGTCCATCCAGTTTGCTGAGCACCGCAGGCGTAACGAGCACAGAATGAGTGACCTGCTGGCAATACAAGGTGAGGTTCATGAACAAAGAACCGCCGGATGATGCAACAATTGCTACTGCAAAACCAATTTTATCAAACAACTGGACCACTGTCTAGTAGTGTTCACCCCCCAAACTGACTCTCACCAAAATGGATGGAAATTTGGGAACGTGTGCACTTTTGTCTAAAATGAGGGGCTGCAAACTTGGAATCCTGAAATTTGACCCAGGGGGTGGGCTGGGAGCCCAAAAGAACTTAAATCTCTCTCAGATCACACATTTCTCACACTCCTCCCAGGCCAAAACCTTCATTTATTTTTGTGAAATTGCTTTGATGGAAGCACATACTTCTCAGCTACCTGTGAGTTTGCTGTATGTGTGAATTGAAGGCCAAACTGGCTCACAATGCCCCAACATGTTAAATTGTTTTGCTGTTTTTCTCTAGAAACAGTCATTCACAGCCACATAAAAGACCCGCAACACGCCATTTCAGCCCAAAAACCAGTGTATGTACTCATTTCATAATAATGAATAAGCTGGTGAAATCTGAGGTGGATAAATGGTTGCTTGCTGCAATGGGGGCAGTTAGGGGGGCACTCTCTCCCTGTGGCGGCACTGCTCAAATGGCAGTCTAGCTGGACCGCCCCCCTCACCCATTTTCCCCTGCTGCTGCTCATCCGCCTTCCCTTGCTGCAGCTCTAAGACGCCTTCTCCCTTCCCATCCATGTGGAGGACAAAATCCCCTGCCTCTCCCCCCTCATCCTTTGCATCTGCTGCATCGGCTGCATCTGTTTCTGCTGGTGGTGCTAAAGAAAGGGCTCGACGGGCTGTGTTGGTGACAAAGCACGCACGTTAAAGTTGCTGTCTGCTGCTTGGTGGTGGTGGTGGTGGTGGTGGTGGTGGTGGTGGTGGTGGTGGTGGTGGTGGTGGTGGTGGTGCTAATGCTGGTGGTGCTGGTGATGATGGCGGTGTTGCTGCTGCTACTTCTGTTGCTGCTTCTGTTGGCGGCGGTGCTATCTGCGCTTGGCAGCGCACAGGCTGCTCAAAACCCTACTTACAGCATAACAATCTTCACTGCCCTCCACGCACTGCGCGCCACCGCCTCCAATCCTCAGCAGCCGTAGCTGTTGCTAGGTGCACTCTGCCACGCAGGATCTGCAAAGTTTGAGGCAGCGCATGGTCAGGTATGCAACATATTGTGTCAGATAGATCAGCTTCCAACAAGGCCAACAAGGTGTGCCATACTAACCCCCTAGGTTTTAATGCATGCCTTTTCACCTACTTCAAGCATGCATGCATGATGCGCATACTGGAACGCGAGGAGCAGGTCATTTCAGGTGTGACAGTGCGCATCTGTTCCCCTTGCACAAAAACCCTCCCAAGCATGCAGCATCGCAACAACTCTTTTGACATGCCCCATACCTTCATGCAGGCCTGGGCAGGGTGGGGCTGCCCTCGTTGCTGCTGCAGCCTTTCCAGGGTGGTGCGGATGTGCCTCTCCAGCTGTTGTGCTGTCTGCTGTTGCTGCTCCTCAGAATCGCGAGCTCAAACTCATCAAAAACATAAAATAAATATCGAAGAACATGCTCACAAAAAAAGGTGAGTTTTTACACCGCCGAGGAGGGTTACACCGCCCGACGTCAAATTTTGCCACTCAACAGCTAATGCATGGGGGCTCATAAAACCGATGCGGAGTGACTCTATAACTTTTGTTCAACCCATCTGCCCACTCGAATTGGCTTGGCTGCGTGTTTCAAGAGGGAGTCCCACCTCCTGCCAAAACAATCTTCCCCTGTATCTCCCCAACCACAGCACCATCTGGGATTCTGAGACCAGTTTTGTTACCCATCTTGCATTGAGAACACACATATCTAGTCAAAAATGAGTTCCGAGCAACTTGGTTTTAGGTTGAACAATGATGTATTTGAAACAACAAATATATACCACATACCATAAGGTAAAATGCTGCCCTTTACGTGTGAAAACCGAGTTGCAATCCCATTACGACATTACACATGCAAACATATGTTTCCTGTCATTTTTGCCGCACCTCAAGTGGCATCATCGTGGTGTCAATGCCGGACTCAAACACTATCTTAGCGGCATCGGGGTCGGTTTGAATGTTGAACTCCGCCACAGGACCCTGCGTGTGTGTGTACATGTGCTTGCTTAACATCATGTAAATGAGACACCTGTAAGTAGGTATTGACACCTCATTGTTGTGGGACCAAATTACCCCAGCGTGTGGGCCTTCCCTTATCTTATCACCCTGGAGCCACTCTATTCTTCCAAAGACCCAAAGACCCTGCCGATCAGAACAAATTCTACGCGGCAGTAAAATATTTTTGTTTAGTTGTTGCGGCAGAGTTACGAATCAGGTGCAGAAACAGCACAGCACTGAGAGGCCCCCCGTTATCTTTCCCATCACACACATTTTTCCCGCGTTTTCTTCAGCACCACCTCACCGTGTTGCCCACACCCAACGCTCCACCCATGAGCACAATGTCAAGCATGCTGGAAATCTCAGGAAAAAGGGTGATCAGCAAGGCCGCATTGGTGAGGGCCCCGCAGCAAACCAGCCTGAGCATTTAGAGAACATCATGATATTAACAACGTTTTCAAGACACCAATGTACTAAACGGTCGATTGAATTAACTTGTTAGACCGTTCCTACCAAATTCATAATCCCAAAAACAGTGAAGAAAGAGTGCGGGAAAAGAACAATGGTTTTATTTCCTCACATAGCAAATGGCTGCAAGGTAGGCTGCTTAAAGGGAAGAAAAAGAGATAAGTATGCAGGCAGTGAAAATTACTCCCCACATTAGTTATAAATAAATAGGAGCATCTTTAATATCAGGTCCCGTGAACCACAGAAAAGAGAAATTTCGATGAGGAGTCTGTGCGACTTTTCATTGGAGATGGTAATGGTTGCTGTAAACAGTCATAAGCACAAGTGCGACTTGAGGTGGGCTAAAGCAGCCAGGCAGGTGAGATAAGTTGGACTCAGCAGCTTGAATGGAAATTGGGATCAACTGGAATGGAAATTGGGCTCAACAGGCAGGCGAGATAAGTTGGGCTCAACAGCTGAAATTTACCAGAATTTGGCTCTGTGCTGAAAATTCATATGGTATGGATCTGAGCCAAAAACGTAGGTCATTGATGACGTTTTGGTAGTACCGGTATTGGGCAAAACTGGGCCAATGCACGGCCTCCGTGCCTGAAGGCATGACACTAGTGAACCAACACACCAGTTCCAGATGAAGCAACAAAATCTGCTTACAAGGTGTTGTCCAAACCATTAGGTCACTATGAGCTGCGAAGAATCTCCTGCTGTATGATGTATGATACGCCAGCCTTCAACAGAGGTTCCCGTCAGGTACACGTTATTTCCCGGCTTATTTTTGATGAAAATGCGAAAAACGTGTCTTCCTGCTATACACGTTCTCTGCTGACCCATTTTATGCTGCTGTGCCAAAAAACGAAGGCATGGTACCTGTATGAAAGTGGCTTTTCCTCCTGAGCTCACAACATGCATACCATTTAGTAACCGGTCATCCTCCTAGCAGCGCATGCTCGCACCTGATCAGAGTTTTCCCCCCCAGCTCTTGGTGCTTAGCGCTGATTGCTGTCCACATTGCAAGCACTGCCTTGCTTGGATTAGCGGTTCGCTCACTAGGGGGCAGCAATGCCCCTTTTCCTCTGTTCAGACAAGTCATGCAATTGTGTAGTTAGCAAAACACGTGACAAAAAAGTGTCCCTACCCTGGCTGTTACTGATTAACCACCTGCACAATTGTTTATTTAATTCGTTGCCTGACGCCATTCTTACAGGAGCCGTTACTAAAGGGCTCGGACGGTATTTTGCTGCATCCTTTGTTGTGTTAAACAATGAAAGCACCTTGGCCACAACAACTTTCGACACTGGTTGGTTTTGTTTCACCAGCCAATTGCCATCAGCCAGAGTCTCGGGCTGTAGGCCATCCTTGTAACCCCTTGTAACCCCTTTGCCACAACCCTGGTGCAGAGTTTGGACCTGAGTATTCAATTGCTGGCCTCCTGTAATGGAAATTGTCTTAGAAAGACAGGAGCTCTTGCAGACGTGCTGGTGTCAAATCAACTGCAACCCCTAAATTTGAGCCCGATGGGAACCTGAGACCCAAAAACATACAAAGACGCACACTAACTACGCATCCACACCCACTGCCGCACCCGCACCCACCCTGGACCATCAAGGCCGGACTGGCCGTGTATCTCGGGGCAAAGGGGGGCTGGCCGAATAAGGGGTTTCTCCTGACCCGCAAAAACATCTGCAGAAGGAGGATAATAAGTAGGGTGGGCCAGAATCGTATATATTCACCGTGTATGACCGTATATTTGGTGATTTCCCTGCCAGAAATATTGTATATAAACCATATATATATAATTCTGGCCAACTGTAATAATGTGTAAAGCTCTCATTTGGAGCAGGTGACATGCTCAGCGCGTTCAGCTCGTTCAGCTCACCCCCTGTTCATGTACCCCTTTCTTAGCTACAACATGTTACAAGGCCCATGTCCTTATGCAAACAGTGAGTGCCCTGTACTGCCAGCTCAGGCTCTTTTGTTCTCTTCTGTTATAGCGTGCGCGCAAATTCATGTGTAAGCTGGTGACATGGGCCGTCTTGATACCGCTGCCACACCAAAATATCACTGCCACACCAAAATATCACTGCCACAGCAATATCACAGCCACAATATCACTGCCAAAATATCACTGCCACACCAATATCACTGCCACACCAATATCACTGTCACAATATCACTGCCACAACAATATCACTGCCACAGCAATATCACTGCTACAACAAAATATCACTGCCACAGCAATATCACTGCCACACCAAAATATCACTGCTACACCAAAATATCACTGCCACAACAAAATATCACTGCCACAACAAGTTGACAGAC
>Ga0307963_1000169_pt1:0-2500 | contig 37030 bp, 38 predicted proteins | sample OrgLakmetagen594_FD_201829 | JGI IMG/M metagenome (GOLD analysis project Ga0307963, IMG submission 201829) | Saline water microbial communities from Organic Lake, Antarctica - #594 | ecosystem: Environmental > Aquatic > Non-marine Saline and Alkaline > Saline | place: Antarctica: Organic... | reverse complement strand
CAGCAGGAGGCGTCCGCCACCTTCATCCCGCCCCACCAGTTTTCGCAGCGGGACGACTTCACGATGGGGTCGTTTGTGCCGGGGGAAACGCCAGGTGAGGCGAGAGGCGAACGGCTACTAGGCAGCCACCTTCACCTGTTTGGGAGGGTAGGAATTTAAAGATGGTGTCCATTATATTCAGAGATGAGATGGTCGAGTGTGGGCTTGCGATGGAAGTAGGTTGGCGTGTGTGGGCACTGGGCGCGTGTTGGGACAATGTTGCCCGCTCACGAGAATGACTAACGGGTGCGAGTGTGGGTTTGTGTGGTTCCAGCCAGGTCTGCATGGGTGCAGTTTTGTAAATATGATCATGTGAGATGAGGACGCCGTCACATGCCAGAAGGGCTTGTACTCTTCAGATGTTGATTATGTAACACTGGATCTGCACGTTATTGACGGAGTGGAAGCCACGTGTTAGGCACATGCTTTTAAGCCAAGGTTCCATGTGGCCACTCACCAGATGCGCACTCGGCGCTCTTGCTAATTGGACTGGTGAGAGTGAGTGTGGTGCAAACTGTATTGATACGTGTCAATAGGAATCCCTTTTTCGCACGACTCACACGGCAGCTTCCATCTGTCTCACGCTTTGACTGGCTGACTGACTGACTCCACATTCGTCAACATCTGCTGTGGCAAGCACAAATTACAATAACTATTGTGAGCTTAAATGAGCGTGAGTGCCAGCACACATATCTCACGAGGGATTTTGAATTTATAATGTAGTCCTTCCTTGCTTGAAAAATTGAGGCCAGGCAGACGTTGACCCGGCAGTGCCCACTCTACTTTTTCTCCCCAGGCATGGCCATCAAACGAGATCGGCTGCGCGTGCGAAACGCCATCCTCCGCTCCACAGGCTTCTTGGAGAACAACCCTGCTGCTCCTCAGCACCAAGCAGGCTCCAACCCGGATAAGCCAATGTCTCACAAGGGCTTGGGTGGCTTATCGCAGGCGATCAAGGCAGTTGGTTCTCCGGCATCATGAAGGTTCGCTTCATAATTGTATTTTCTGTTTCAGGGTTGATCATGTACAAAATATGCTTGTGTGTCAACTTCTGCCTGCTTTGCTCTTTAATGTCCAGAGGAGGAAGGGTTCGTAACTCCAAGCTGACTAGGAACTGAGGCTTAGGATCTGTGGAATCCTTCCTGCAGTTTTCTTCCTGAGAGTGTTGTGAGTTGTACAGCAGGCCTGCAATCAATAAAACACGTTCATGCCGGTTGGGCACGACTTATTGTGTACAATGAGCGGCTAATTTTTGGTTTGAGGTATGTGTTATCATCAAAGCAGCACAGAAAAAAGAATGTAAGAAAGGGGACTGGTTCAAAAGAAATGGTGAACGATCTGTGATGAGTGAGAGTATGGATTCGCTTCTCCTGGCCCGGCCTGTTGCACCTCTGCAAGCTCTCCCTTGCAAAGGTGGAATGAGTGCTTGTGTGCTGCAGCGATGTGTCGGTTTGATGCAGGTCTTGCGTCATCTTGCGCCGCAGTCATGTGTGCAAACATTTTGTCTGCTTCCAGGTTTTTGACGGTACATAGTACATAGGCAGTTTTGCAGGAGGAAGGAGGAATTGGACACACTGAACGAATCTGTCTTTTTTTATTTTAATGAGGATTTGCCGCAAGTGTGGCTGCCGTATACAATGTTTGCGCTCGTTTACATGTAAAGTCGCTATTTCTCTCATTGGACACCATGGTTACATTGGGGTCCAAAAAGGTTACAAAGGTCACACATAAAGGGTTACCTTCATAATTCTCTCTTGCGAAATCTAAGCGTTGGCATGAGCACTTGGCCTTCAGTCAAGACGTGCAAATGCTATGCAGCGTCTGCAGAACATTATAAAATTGTTGCAAGGTTTACAGAAAAAAGCCTTCAGTGAAGGCGTCAGTCAAGAAGTGCGACTGCTAGTCTGCTCAAAAAAAGCAATTAGTTTGGAGAAAATCATTAAAGTTTGTTCTGGCTTAAGGTAAGGTAAGGTAACTAAGAAAGTAGACACTGTGGGCTCCTGTTGGGGGAAAGAGAGCAGAGCCCTTGTTATAGGAAGAGCACGCCATTAGTGATAAATATAGCGTTTGGTGTTGCGTTCTCTCAAATGCGTGTCAGAGTAAGAATCAGTACCCCTAGTGCCTTTCCTGACGTGTACGACAAAACGGCTGAGATCAATGAGCTCACAGTTTTGCAGCTTCAGTTTGTAGATATACGATGCATTGTGTCAGACCATCCATGGCAGAAAGAATATGGGCTGACCAGCCTGGTCAGCAGCAACAGACCGTGTGCTGAGCTGGATGTCAGCAAGTAAGGGTAAGGGTAAGGGTTACACAGCTATATCCGCCAGCGAGGGCAGTTGAGCTACAGCAAAAAAAAAAGGCAGCTTCAAGAAGAGAAGGAGGCCAGACTGAACAAGACACCAGAAAAAGAGACAAGGTCAGTGATCAAACAGAGCAAGGCATTTGTCCGCAAAGTCAG
>Ga0307963_1000163_pt1 | contig 37417 bp, 33 predicted proteins | sample OrgLakmetagen594_FD_201829 | JGI IMG/M metagenome (GOLD analysis project Ga0307963, IMG submission 201829) | Saline water microbial communities from Organic Lake, Antarctica - #594 | ecosystem: Environmental > Aquatic > Non-marine Saline and Alkaline > Saline | place: Antarctica: Organic Lake... | reverse complement strand
GCAAGCCTGTATATGTGAGTGTCACCCCCATTGAACCCACGAAAAAAACAATGAGAATGGGGGTTAATGCAAGCAATTAACAATGCAAATGCGCAGCATACGTTGGCTATTGTACATGAGTGCCTGGGATTCAGAAAGGCCATCAAAAAAGAAAAAGAAGATTGTTCAAAGACAGAAGTGATGCATTTTATATGTTGTAACCACTGTGCAAAAAAAAGAAATAGATAAGGAGGCATAATGCAAGCAATTACAAATGCACAAAGCAATTGCTGTCTATATTAAATGGTGGTGTTCTTTTCAAAATAGTCATGTATTACCTAGTATTCTTGTGAACTTGAATACCCTCCACTAGGCCGCCCTGCACTGAGCAGCTTTTGTGTCAGCTTACGCCTTCTCTTTCCTAAGGTTGCTGCAAACAAGAAAGAAGTTTAATGCACTTCAGTGGTAAGGAAGCTGGAAGAACAGCAGAAGCAGGCGCAGCAAGTATTTCTTCTATTTGACAAAACCAATTATCCCCCAAAAAGAAGAGCATTGACACATTTATTTTCAGGGTACTCTGCCACTGCATCTTTTTGCTGTTAATTATCCACTTTTAACACTGCCTTACCTGTGGGTTCATGCGCTTCACTGCTCTCTGGCTGCGCATCTAACAGGCCTGTGAAGAGCATGGTGAAAGAGGGAGTGTTTCTGTAAGCATCCCTGACTGATCGGTGAACAACACATGCGCATTTAGAAAATCTGGAATGGGGATCTGGGAGTGCACAATTGGTAGCTGTCCATAAAGCTCAACTCACCACTACCTCTTTTTGCGGTGCCAGGCTGTAGTGCTGTCGTCCTACTGCACTGCTGCAAGAGCGCCATTAGGCGCTGCAGCTGATGTGCTTTTGTTTCAGGCAGGTTCTGTACACAAATGGCACAATACAATTTAAATGTGTGACACTCACGTGTTTGTTTATTTGGATCAACTGGTTGTTTCTGTGCGTATGCGTGTGTTTGTATTGGATAATCATGTGTGTTTATTTTGATCATGTGGATGTGCGTGTGCGTATGTGGGTGTTTGCTTTGGGTGATCATGTGTGTGTCTATTTGGATGATGTGGGTGTGCGTATGCCTGCGTTTGTTTTTGATGAGCATGTGTGTGTTTATTTGGATCATGCGTGTGCGTGTTATGTATTTTTTGGGTGCCGCATCAATGATCAGAAACAGGAATGTATTCTCTGAGAGTGTTTGCAGAGCTAAGAGGCGTGCAATTAGAGCAAGGAGATGGTTGTAGGTGGTTGTGCGCGTACTTACGCTAATATTTCGCCGTCCAGGCTCTTGGCATAGTTTGAATACCTTGCTGAGAATGGGCTGCGGTAAAGTGATAGGAGCCTGGAAGGTGAATTCTGGTAGGTCCTGCGCATGTGCAAGAGGTGGTGAAGCCCATGAGATGAGTCAACTGATATGTCTGTGAGACTGGAAGTCACTGCATATGACGATGTATACATGCACGTTTTACCATGAAGCCATTGGTATGCTTAGGCATGTTAATGCAGGAATGCATCCCCTGCACGTCAGTCGGTGCTACAGTTTGCACAGTACAGCATTTACGTGATTGGGGAAGCTCCATGGCTTCAAACATACTGCAATACAATATGTGAACTGTACACCGTGTGCAAGCTCACCCCTTCCCTCAGTGCCTGCAACACAGGCACCTCATCCCCTGAACTGCTGGAAGCATCGCTGCTGGAAGCCTCTGAGGCCCGTTGCACACAGAGCTGGCTGGCTCACGCTGTGTGTCAATGCCCCTTGCCGGGATCTCCTCGTCGCGGTCCTTTTTTTTTGGCGAACGGGGAGATGGTACCTGAGGACGGCCGCATAGACTCGTCTATGCGGCCGTACTCAGGTCTATGTCTGTGGCATATTTCAGGGACAGAGTTCCACAGCAGCCATTTGTGCGTGCTGAGGTCGCCATCCGTGACGGGGAAGGAGATGCTCATCCTGAACGTGAGGGGCTGCCACAGCTCAGAGCCTGGTGATGTGCGGTGCATGTGGGGTTTTCGGAGCCGTGCCTCGAGGCTCAATATCAACCACTGCCTGCTGGCAACCATCAGTTCGGCTGCTTGTGCTGCTGCTGTTGCTGCCACTGCTGGTGCCGGAGCTGGTGTTGCTGCTGGTGCTGGTGCTGGTGTTGGTGCTGGTGCTGGTGCTGGTGTTGGTGCTGGTGTTGGTGTTGCTGCTGGTGCTGGTGCTGGTGCTGGTGCTGCTGGTGCGGGAACTGATGCTGGTGCAGGTGCTGTTGCGGGTGCTGCTGCAGGTGCTGCAGCCTGGCTGCTGTACTCCAGCATGTCACTCGAGGGAATGGCAGACAGGTTGATGAGCACCATGAGGCCTCCATCACGTTGAAAGTTGCCGCGTCTGTCTGTACGTGCCACTGCGTGTGCAAAAGCGTGGGAAAGCAAGGTGCGGAATGTGTTGCAGGAAAGCACAGTTCGCGCCACTGTGAGTGCAAAAGCGGAGTCAAAAAACAAGCGGAGTGCAAAAACGAACCTGCGCCTTCCGGTCGTCATGCCCCTCCACAAGCAGTGGGCGCCCATCAACATCATCGTATACACTGAACTTGTGCAGTGCCTCTCCGGGCTTGAGGCTCAACTCCTCGGGCTTGAGGCTCAACTCCTCCTCGATCTTGTGCAGCTCCTGAATTCATGCAAGGGATCGACGCACATCATTAGCTGCCAGTCATTCATGGGGTCCTGGAATCGGCAAAGAGCGCTGGCTTCTAGAGAGGACGAGTCACAGCGGCGTAGGGCGTGGCCTACTCGTAGCAGCAGCGGTAGGCAGTCTGCATCTGCTGCCAAGGGGACGTGCTTGTTAACATAAGGTGGGCATAATGAATGTGACGCCGCGAGCTGCTGAAACAGGTACACTGCCAGCTGAGGATCCTCCGGCTGTTGCTGGTCTGCCATCCGGAAAGCTGCGCAGCTGGTATCCTGGACACGATTCAGTGGTGCTTGCATGTTTAAGATTTTATCGATTATGAGATAAATATATATATATATGTTATAATTGTGGATCTGTTCCTAGGAGTTTTGGTCTGGATCACATGTAATTTGCAAAGGCTTTCCTTGGGACGTGGTGTCAGACGGCACACACACACACACACACACACACACACATACACACACACACACACACACACACACACACACACACACACACACACACACACACACACACACACACACACACACACACACACACACACACAACTCAAGCCGACCCGCTGATCAGCCGAACAGTCTTCATCCAGGGGGCTGAAGGTCCCCCATTAAAATGTAAATCTAAATCTTCGGATGCTGCGGATTTGTCTGAATTGGTTTACCTGCATTTGAACTGGTAAGTTCACACTTTATTAGTGCTTCGTTCTTCAACTAACTAACCCACTGCACCGTAGCATTCTGAGAACTTGGTACCCAATCAAGCAGGCTCCTTTTCCTTTATCGTTGTGGAGAGGATCACTGCCCAAGAAAAGTTTGCGCGACCGACCTTCCCACGCATGTCCAGATCAGCTTCGATTCCTGCCTCCCTACATTGACAGGCCATGCAGCGTACCAACAACTGCTTTCTTGCCCAGAAGCCCTTGACAACACATCGGCTTGATTTGTATAAAATATATTCTCAGAGACGTTGGGACTGCTGGAAAAGCGTGTTAATCATTGGTAATTATTATAAGAGGGCCACCTACATTGGCTAATAAATATAGAAATATAATACGGTAGAACATACGGTACACCCCCGAACATTGTCCAAGCCCTACAAAAGGGACCATGCGGTGCCAACCAAACTGACGTAGGCAGCGCAGATAAACTATCAGAGCAAGGCCTAGATCCGAGAAACACTGCCAACAAAACACTGCCCTCTTGGTTGCTACCAAAACTAACAGCACATGCCATAAAAGCCTCTTCTCGTCCTGACGCCATCCTATTTTTTCCTAGCACTGTGCGCTCCTCTCGCGTAACCACCCGCAACCCAAACTTTCAACAGCTTGCTAAAGACAAGAAATCAAATCCAAACCAGTGGGAGGTTCACCTGACTGAGTTTAAATTATGTGAAGACACTAGGCCTGATCCCCAACTCCAAAAAGCAAAAGCACAGCACAGCATGCTTATGGCCAACTTCAACAGACAAGGATATAGGGAAGCCAAGCTTCACGTGATCCTCGTTGGAGCTATTGGGACTATCTACAAAGACTATACAGACAAACCTCTGGCAGACCTTAATCTGGATTACCATAAGGTTTAAAAATTGACACACAAACTGAATAAACACTCCATCATGCATCTGCACTCATAAAATCAAGGTATGCACTGCAATATAACACAAGCAACAACAGTCAAGGAATGGGTCCAAGTGCTACGGCACACAACCCCCTGACCCACATTAAATTTTTCTAATTGTTTGCGCGGTGGGGGGTTGCCTGGTACAGGCACCTAAGTAACCCCCTCCCTTAATCATGCTGGCTGTGTCATCACTACCAGCGGAGTCTTTTCTTTTTTCTTTTTTTTTACACACCCCAGAAATCCACATAATTTGTCTAAATCACATAGTTTGTCTGTATCATCACTGACGTAGCACTGACAAGCTGTCTGGCCTGTTTGCGGTGACACGTCGCAGTTTACGTAGATTCTTTGTTTCTATTGTTGACGGGTGGCAAGCAATAACACAGTCGGTCGCTGGAACTTTCTGGGAGGCACTTTCTGGAAGGCACACAAAAAGCACTTAGTGTAAGGGATAATTGACAGGGGCATGGTACCCAGACAGGGAGAGTTTGTCCCATGCAGCAAAGTGATTGGCATTCTGTCTTATTGGAATTTGTTGAGCAAGAGTACTGGGCGAATGTCCTGAATTGTTTCTTTTTAGCTTTCAAGGCAAAACTCACTCACCACTCCATCTAATTGGAGCCAATCAAGCTCTAAACTGATATCATCAGCTACCAGAGCATGTGCGTAATTTAAGGTAGCTCGCCCTGTGTAGAGGCCGACAGGGCTACATGCACAGCCCGGCACCTGTAATTTACTGCTTTGTAGAAAGATATTAATTTATATCTCACTAACCACTGGGTTTTTCCACTCCATTTTTGTGCAACGATCTTTGTTTATTGAAGATGTCTAGTAGCAATAAGTTGTAGGGTCCGCGCAGTAACAGATTAAGCACAGGCACGGTCCAAAGCAGTTGAGCTTGAGAAGTGCTAGTCACATTGTAAATCCTTGGGACATTTAAATGTGTACCGCTTTGGCCCCCCCCTCTAGTGATCTTTCAGTGTGCCTTGTAAGTGCTCCCTTGTGATTTCAGGGGGAAGCTCCACCATGAAAATAATGGATTGACAGTAAAAGTTGCACATGCCAATGCTTTACAGTAACTGCCTAGTCGCACTTTTTGACTGATGGCTTAATCTGTACCTCTGTAAACTCTGTACAAAAGCCAAGGCTTGTTGCTTGTACCGCTCAGCTACAATTGAGAAATCAAATTACCTAGCCTCTGGGCTTCTACTGCCGCTGATTGAGAGAGCCAAAGTCAAGCTTTGTTTCCTTGTCTAAGAGCCCAGTTAGAGTGCAAATTTCCCAGCCAGACCTTCTTTGGCAGACAACATACATGAGTGTGTGCAGGTGAGCGCCAGCTGAAACTCTTCAAGCTCCACCCCCACGCTTTTGTGCTTCCATTTTTACAAGTCTAGTTTGTGCTAGAAAGCTGGAGCTTTTGTGAGTGCACAGTATTTGCTCCGTAAACCACACATCCACACATGATTGGCGTAGACACTAAGTGGGTGAGATTGCACTCATCGACCAGTGCGTGCCATGTTTAACTCATAAGTCAACTGTCTTTCCAAACTTAGCCATTTCCACTCAAATCCGATCTTGCTGATGGATGAGTACCCGACGCTTTAATTGCACACAAAGAAATGCGACCGCCAGAAATCCCACTAAAGAAACACTATCAGAGAGACAGAACACTTGCATGATCGCAGTAAGATCACAGACTAATTCCTTCAACATGAAAAGATAGTCATATCCCCGACATTCAAGACACCTCAGGACGAAGGAGATCAAACACGAGTAAAATCTGCACAAAGACATAGGTGGCATGCGCCAGAAGAAATCTGAAATGAGCCAAGCCAGGGAATAGCAAGAAACAGCACAGGCCCCAAAAACCGCAGAGAAAGTAAGTCAGCATTCCGCTTAAAGCTGGTGGCGCGGAAGACAGACAACAGCCTGAAATTTATCCAAAAAGTCCACCTGAGCCCCAGCCCCCTAGTTAGTCAAACAGGAATTGTGGTTTAAATTAGTTAAATTAGGTGTGACATGACTTGAGGGCAGAACAAAATGCATGTGATGAACAAGAGAAGTTAGTTATCTTTAATGCTCTTTTGGCTCATTTTGCGCCTGTCTGCTGTAAGAAGTCTAGATAAGCTTTTTTAAATTACCTGCAACAGAGCTCGAAGGCGAGATAATAGAAATGGGGTTTGAGATTGATGTTGGGGTACTCGTCACGATATTGATGCCTGCAATAGCGCAGCAGGCAGTAGAGATTAGAAAAGAGGGCATGACAAGCAGTAGAATACGTCAGAGGGGGTCAACGGAGGAAATGCCTGGAAATGCGCATTTTTGCATTCAGAAGGCAGTCAATCACAGCCACTCCATTTGATCGACACTATTTTATTAATGAAGTGTAGCTGGAATTGGGAGCTACTTGAGCACGTGCCCAGTTTTATGTGGGTCGCTTTGCGTGCTGAGATAAACTGGATTAAGCACTCATGGTGCATGTAACCCAAATGTGGTGATTTCCATGGGAAAATGGCTCAAATCCTCATACAACACCAACCACTCAGCCGTTTTCTTACATTGTTGTTGCAATGATATTCTTGTCTAATAAAAAATTCTATACCATTAAAAATATTCCAGATTGGTGCAGTGGTGGTCTGGTATGTAGAATTTGGGGTAAAAATGGCCTGCTCGCCACAGCAAGCTAAGTATGTGCCCCCAATTGGCAAGCTCCAAATTTTACGTCTATGGACAGATTCATATTATGTAAAATTGTAGCTTGCCAATTGGGTGGCGTATAAGCCTTATGGCATATTAGAACTTGCCCATTTTGGGCCTCAGTTGGCCCCCTCTGAGAAAACGTGAGTAATGGCCGGATTAAGTAAGAGCGGGGAGTTATGCGCCAAGAATAACACCAAAAATCATGCGTTTGGTAATGTGGGTGGCCTGCTAGAGATTTTGTGGTGAAAAATCGGGTTCATGCCGCGGGCAAGTAGAAATGTGCTCCCTAATTGCAACTTTAAAGCTCAGGTGTTGTGAGTAGCTACCTTTGGGTCCTAAGCTTAGAAATTGCAAACTTGGGCGCCCATACTCAATTCACAATTCTAAAGTACCCCTGTTTGGGGTCTCCGTCAACCTCCTCTGCTAAAATGGTGTCAATCGGATGAAGTGGCTGTGAGTGGCTGCCTTCTGAATGCAAAAATGCACATTTTCAGGCATTTCCTCCATTGATCCCCTCTGATATAATCGTGACACTAGACAGCATGCACATCTGGGCCTGGCCACCCCAATGAATGAAAGAAAAGGTAAACCATTCATGTTAGCCCACATGCACTTAGGTGCACATTATTGCTGTGCACTTAGGCACACATTATTGCTGTGCTGCTCATCTGCTCTCACTAGGTTGAAACACACTAACTAGACACAAAACACGTTGGAACACTTAGAATAGATTTGCTACTGACCTCCAGAACCAACAACGGTGGGTGTCGTGGGTGCATTTGCTCTTGCAATAGCTACAGGCTGTGCCGGAGGTGGAGCTGCTATAGGAGCTTTAGAAGAAGGATGATCCGCAGGCAGAACCATATCTGCTCAAATGACAAAATCGTGTGTAATCACTAGCTGAGTGACAACGCCACTGTTTAAAGGAGGAGACGTGTCTGGTTTGTGGTTTGCTCTGCAGGTTGCCATCATATGGAAGATAAAGTCTATTTCAATAGAGAAAAGATTTTCCATCGTGTGATCGATTCTTACAGATGGGTTTGGCGCCACCTGATCCCTGATCCTTTTTGTACTTCATAGCTTGAAGGATTGGACCTTGTTGTGCTTCAACCTGGGCATAAGGACACAAAACAAAGTATCTTGTAACCCTTGAACAGGAGTGCTAGATTGCTATGAGTCTAGATCAGAATAGGACGTTCACTTTATAACTTTGTTGCAATATTTGTGTGACCTATTCATGCTGTCAAGGCTGGATGAAATAAGGTGATGGACGTAGGTTTAAACGTTAAACGCTTGCTTGTGTTTGCAAGATTGCAAGAGAGTATTTCTGTATTGGCAAGGATTTGCTGAATTGCAGCAAGGCTTTTCGTCAAAGTCGCTTCAGCCACGTATACCATTTTACAGATATTAGGAATACCAATGCCCGTCTATCTCCTTCTGAAAGAAACTCATACTAAGCTGTGCAAAAACACCCACATGCAGTAGAACCTACCTCTGGCTCTCCATGCACTTCGCGGTAAGGCCTTCCCTCCGAATCATATACAATGGCTGGATGAGGATCGTTACTCAAATCACTCTCGTAGCTGACAAAGTCCTCATTACTCAAGCTTCCATAGTCCTCCTCACGGCTTGCTGCAAACACTGAAGGAACGACATGGTCATCCCGCTCCCTCTCTTGATTTGTAGTCACGGCTTGCAAGGCAACCAGGTCTACCAGATCCCTACAAGGAGAAGCAGTTAGGGGCTAGGGAAGTGCTCAGAAGTCTGAGGCGAAATGCAAATGATCTGAAGAATATAGTGCGCACACCTGCTCAAAGCTTCGGGCAAAAAGATAAGGGTGAGCACGAGGAAGGCAAAGGAGGTCCAAAGCTTCCTAACAACATCGCCCTTGCTTACTGAACCCATTTTAAGCGCAAATGTCAAATGCCAACCATGCACCTCGACGTACACGAAAAATTCACCTAACTTGTTGAATGCTTAATACAAAAAAATAAAGCGTAAAGTAGTCATGGCGAAATTCGAAGTGCTGAGAGTCGAACTTTGTTCTGCCCGTAAGATTCCTTTCTTACGCTTAATATTTGGCTGCATATTCGAATGCTTGTTTTTTAGAGCCCGATTTTGGCGCCTTAGGCCCTGAGACACGAAACTTTTGTTGTGATTCTAGCAACTAAAGAAAAATGATTTTAGAATGTCTACGAAAAAAACATAAGAAGCCGCATTTGGTACCAGTACAGTAATATTTCTCCACCAACTGACAGAAAAGGAAAACGATATGTTGGGCTCAGGAGTAGGCCTGAACCGGCTCTGAAAACGAATAAGAATAACCGGCTTTGTAATGGTGCTGGACAGGGCATACTGATCATGACATGAGGCTTAAGAGACTAAAAGAGTGCAGGAATAGTATGGAGGCAAGCTTCTTAACTCTCTGGGAATCAATGAAGTCCATCAAGTTCTTGGACATTGGGTCCATTGTATCAGTGTTTTGTAGATGGTGCCACCCGCGCCCAATAGGATGGTGTGGAGAGTAGCGGAAGCTCCTTGAAGGATGTTGCAGAGATCTTTGTTCTGTTCCTGCGCGGCGTTCAGCTGGTTCTGAGGTCCAGTGTCCTCACAGTTCTTGATCTCATTATGGCAGTTGTTACTTGGGATGTAGACGTCACTTGAGATGGCAAGTTGAAGTTTGCCGGGATGTTTAAGTTGGTGCTGTCTGAGGAATTTGGACTTGCTGGTGGCTGGAGGTGTTGCTATGCTGTTCACCCTCAGTCGCCCGCCCCCTGCCATTCCGAAGGTCCCACCTCCCCTCCAAAAGTTTGTTGCTTCCGTGCTTTAGCGGATGTGGAAGTAACTAAATCATATCTGGGTGACTGGAAAGAGCAAAAGCTACTAATAAGGATGAACTGACAAACAAGCACCACAATGCCTTAGGAAATACATGCTTACTGTAGTAAGGATACAGATCTTTGCAAAACCTTTTACTTGCACAAGCAGACGTAGGCAATCATGCAACAATGGTACAACAAGGCGTCATACGCTGATACAATGGATTGTTACACACTGAACTCAGCAGTTCCTTTTTTTCTTTATACAAAACATTCCACATCAGAGCAAATAAAATGTGTCAGATTAGATTTTTGAACTGCTATCAGATCACAGTCAAAGCAAACGGCACGACTACAGGCTAAAAGGCAAACAGGAAAAAGTCAAGTAACTAACTGGCCATCCCATTATTGCTGCTTCCACTCATTTGGCTTTACATGAAGTTGTCAAACACTGCCTTGTCACGCTAAATCAGTGGCATGGACGAATCGTGTGATTTCCCCTGGGGTTTGTAATGTGAGCAACGGTTTTACGGTTATTTGGTCGTTTGGCCAGTCTAGATGGTCCCCTTATAACAAACTTACTCTTTCTTTCTCTCCCAGGCACATCCACCAGCAGTACTTTGGTGCGTTGCTTGAGCCGTCGCCTCCTTCTCTCACGTCAAGAGAGGAGGAGTAGACGTTGAACACACCTTGCTTTATGGGGGGGGCTTGGCGGACCAAGAAAGGCCTCCAAGAGTCTTATTGATAATTTGGGGGTGCCTCTGGACCAAGAAAGGCCTCCAAAGTGGAAAAACCATCCAGCAGAGGAGTGAGTTCTTTGCATTTCTGTGGTTCTTAATGCTTCTACCAGTTCTGTATATCCACACCTATGAGCTTTCTGCTCATACTCGTGCTCGTGAATGCGTCTGTCTCTGCTAGTGATACTCATCTTTGGTTGGCTGCCACACCGCTGTCCCTTCCCGGAGCTGGAACCGGCACATCCAGCTTATTGAACAAGACATACAGAAACTATTAACTGCCAACCAACTAACTACTCTTCCACACGATTTGTCGCTGCCAACAATCGGGCGTGACAGCTGTCAGATCATATCACCGTCACTGCAAAGTACAAGGCTCGGCACAACAACTGATGCCCCCCTAATATAAGAGATTTGTGAAACAAGCCTCGAAGATTAGATGGAAATAAATCCGTTGACTCCAGTGAAATAGGGAGCACGTAAAGCAGCTCTTGAACAAGATTAACACCTTTCTGCTACCAACCAAATTCCAGCCCCAAACATTTTGATTCCTCAGCTTTGTCTTTAATTAGCAGCTGCAATAAGAGCCATGCAACACATCAAACTTTCACCACCAAACTACTCAACTTCACCTCTGAACAACCAGCCTAATAGCCACTGCTAAAAATCATGCACCTCAAACTACGACCTCTTTTCCAAACAACCAAAACTCCTGCCTTCTCTCTGCACTGTCCCCACGAGAATCCGCTTTAGAAACGCTCTAATACTCTCATATACACTACATATCTACGTATATGTGTATTGCTTTTGGCCTACCCTACGACTATTTTACCGTCCACTGTGTTGGAAATACATATACAGGTTGCTATCTACGCCATTCACTCCGATTCCATGTCCCTGCTTCTCATCTGTAGGGCTGGCCAACACTATGTAAGTGTGAGTGTGTATGTGCAAACATTGTGAACATAGGCCTGATGCATACACAAAACATCTGCAGAGATGCCTCCAAATATTCAGCAAAATACGGTGCATATGCACGGCCATAAACATGCATGCGGTTCTGACCAGCCCTACTCATTTCTGTCATTGCATTACACGACCAGCACCGCAAAGTAGCATAAATTGCATGATGCAGCCAGACATTAGTTTGGCAATCATATTATTGGGTACGCTTTCAAGTGAAGAATGCGCAATGATCCATAACTCCATAATATTGAGCTCATGTGAAGAATGCGCAACGATCCCCATCATTGAGCCGCCTGCTTTAGCGGCAAAAGGAGGAAATGGCTATGGATAAAAAGTGTTACGTAAAGGAGATAGCTGCAAGGTACGCCTTAATAATGCGCCAACACCTAATCCCACTCATTCTTGAAATGTGTATTCTCAATTGCGAGTAGATTAACGAATTTCCTTGCAAAGCCTTGCCAAGGCCTGCGACCTATGCTTAACTGGCTTGCCCGTCTGCGAGAGGCGCACGTTCACAAACACACACAGGGAAAGATATACGCACATCTTACTAGCCTGAAAAGGCAACAATGAAACAAAAATAGTGAGAGATCAGAGAAGGGAACAAAGAGGTAAAGATTCTTGCAAGGCAGGCAGCAAAAGCATGTGACACAGTAGGTTTTCTTCATTTCTGGAAAGAAAAGGAAAAGTGGGTGGAACAGGAGGGGACTCCAGATGAGTATTTGTGAAAATGTCTGACCATTGATCTTCGTGCCGTAACAACAAACAGGGAGCGAGGAAGCCATACTGGACGCTGCATTGCCACCACAATGAACGTGTGTTGCAGAGATAGCTGAGCACTGGCCTCACTCCAGGTTTGCAGAACGGGAGGTTGAAGAAGTTGTACGTCTCCTGAGGGTTCTGGTATGGGCCACTGTAAATTTCGACCAGACAAGTTGGCTTTATCAGATCTTATCCGCTGCCGAATCAAGAGGCAGCAAATGACAGGAAAGTCCACGGCAGATCCAGCCAGCCACAAGCACAAGCGAACATGATAACATGATCAAATTTTAGGTATACCAGACTGTAAGCTGTAAGAAACATTTATGTAATTAGTAAGTAACCCTCAAGTCCAGACCCTATCCAGGTATGATATGTGCGCATGACTCTGACGGGAAAGGCTTTAGTACGATCTCACGCTCTCCCTATGTGCACACAGATCCTACAAATTTGTAGCATGCACTCAGAGATATAAATTTGAACTCTAACACTCACTCTTTGTTGGCCCAAACGATGATGGAATCACTTGCATTGAACTGTCACTTGCATTGAACTGATATGTGGGGGTATAAACACCATTTATCACTCTTGCTTAATTATGCTTGCGGCACCGTAGTGCACGCATGATTGCGAACAAGTCATGCAACGTGTGCCTAGCTGCGCGCTATATTCTGCTCTTTTATTGCTCTACTGCCCTGTTTATTGTGTGTATGTGTAAGTGTGTGTCTAATTGTGTAAGCGCGTGATGTGTGTGTGTGTGTGTGTGTGTGTGTGTGTGTGTGTGTGTGTGTGTGTGTGTGTGTGTGTGTGTGTGTGTGTGTGTGTGTGTGTTGTGTTTGTGCGCATGCACATGCATGTGTGTGTACATGCGTGTGCGCGTGTGTGTGTATGTGTGCGTGTATGTGTGTGCGTGTGTGTGTGTGTGTGTATGTGTGCGTGTGTGTATGTGTGTGTGTCTATGTGTGTGTGTATGTATGTGTGCCTTCCAATTGAACTTGCCAAGTAGTCAGGCATAAGACAAGAAGGAACTTGTGATCATTTGGACTTGCCATGTAAGGCATCTCCAACAAATTTCCTGAAAATTTTTTTTAATTATTTTTACCTATTTTTTATTTTCCAGCTTCTTTAAAAGGCCCTCAATCAGCTTTGACGGAGCCCCAGCATGTTCTCCTTTGGATGGAACAAGGCTAAGTTTGACACCAAGGTAGGTGCGCCTTCACGAGGCCCCGCAAGCAAGTTCGTTTTTGTCACATAAGTGCACACCCCGTGCGTGCGTACGTGTGGGTGTGGAGTGTGTATGTGTATGTGTGTGTGTGTATGTGTGTGTTTGCGTGCATGTGAGTGTGTGTGTATATGTGTGTGAGTGTGTGTGTGTTTGCGTGCATGTGAGAGTGTGTGCATGTGTGTGCGTGCATGCATTCGTGCGTACGTGTGTGTGAGTACGTGTGTGTGCGCATGTATGTGTGTATAAGTGTGTGTATTTGCGTGCGTGCATGCCTTGCCTGTGCGTATGCGTGTGTGTGCGTGCCTTTGTGCTTGCACGCCTGTGCGAATGCGTGTGCGTTTACAGTGTAGTGTTTTTGCATGCCCCCCTGATATTCCCTCTTTATCGAACTTGCCATGTTTGTTGCTCAACTGCAGATAAAGCTTTGCCAGGCAAGGATAAACCTGCAGCGCAATAAAAGGACTATGGGAGTAAGTGTTAATTTCTTAAAGTATGCCAGAATATGTGTGTATGTATGCGTGTGTGTATGTGTGTGCGCATGCGTGTGCGTGTGTGTGCACGCGTGTGTGTGTGTGTGTGTGTGTGTGTGTGTGTGTGTGTGTGAGAGAGAGTGTGTATGTGTATGTGCGTGTATTTATGCGCGCAAGATAGTCCGTGCAATTGTCTTTCGGTACTCAAAACTAACGTCTCGGCTGTCACCTTGTAGCAAAAGCAAGCAACCCAGAATGAGGTGGAGGGCTTGAGCGCTCAATAAGGCTTCAGCAAGTTCCAGGCTTTCATACTATACTGTGCTCAACTTCCTTCAGCTTCCTCCTAACCCCACTCTTTCTCCTGCCATCATCCTTTTGATCAGTTGAAGCAGATGCGCCGACAGATCTCAGAGCAGCTGAACAGCGGGCAGAATGAGAACGCACGCATCAGGGTTGAATCTGTGATACGCGACGAGCTTTTGTTGCAGGTAGGTGGATGCAGCCAAGGCTGGCTATAACCTTAACACACGCCCTGTTTGTATCCGTATATTTGGGGCTTCCCCTGCTGTAACACCTGTATACATAGAACACAGAAATTGGCCGCATCCATAAGTCGCACTAGTCCTAGCAGGTAGGGCTGTCCCACGGTGAAAGTCGCTGATGAAAACCCTCACACAAGCAATCGAACTGCACTTCAGTGCACCCTGATGCCACCTGTTCTGCAGTGCAGTGCACTTTAATACCATGTCACTGCATATGTGCATATGATGTGAATAAAAGGTGTGCATGGGCCTAGGAGAGGCCCATTTGTTTATTGCTGCCCTGATACCATGACACAAGTATATGAGGTAAAGAAAAGGTGTGCATGGGCTGAGCAGAGCGCCTTCCGTAAATAGCGCGTTGTGGCGCTCCTTGCTGCAGGAGGCCTGTAAAATAACAAAGCAGGTGAGCCCCTGCACACCCACGAGCTCTCCTCGCCTGAGCCTCCTTTCCTCTGCCTAAGCAACATTTCGCTGCTCAAGCTAGCTTTTCTTCCTCCGCCGCTCATCCTCCTCCCCAAGTACCTTTCAGGCATCAACTTATAACACTGACCAAGTTCATCTTTGTCGGCCTGCGGCATTTCCTGATGCACCCCAAGCAGTTTCTGACGTTCGCACTCAAACCTGCTGGGTCCCAATGTTCTATCAATAAACAAAAAACCGTGCGCGTGCCTACACTGCTGTCCAACCCAAGTCTCTGGAACCAGACCTCACAACAACAACGCTTAAAGAACACCTTATTTCCCCCAGGCAAGGTAAATGACAAATTACTCACAAACGGCAAAGATCGAAATGATGCCTCAATCACTGCAGGCAAGAACAAACGAATCGTTTCACTTACTGTTCCATTCACTGCTCCATTCACTGTAGGCCTACAATATATTGGAGCTGTACCTTGAGCTCTTCTCCGTGCGCTCTCATCTGATTTCCAAAACCAAAGAGATCCCAAGGTAATTCGTGAAAGTCAATTTGTTTGTTTCAACATCGAATTTGTGGTGAAACATACGAGTCCGCTCACTTGAATTCACCATTTATGATGGAGTTGTGTGTGCTCATTCGATGCTTTTGGTTGCATAGCCCAAGCAACAAGACCTCTGTTTTAATGCTTGGCATTTGTAGCAACAAGACCTCTGTTTTAATGCTTGGCATTTGTAGGGACCTGACTGAGGCAGTGAGCTCTGTCATCTACGCGGGCAGGAGAATCAGTGACGTACCGGAGTTGGCAGAGCTGTCAAAGCTGTTTGCCACAAAGTGAGTTTGCGTATTTGAACTTCAGTGAGGTTGCGTTTTTGAACTTCAGTGAGGTAGATTGACCTGGCAGGGGCAGTGTGTCCAACCGCCAGCTCATGATTTCTTCTGCCGAAGTTGACGGAGCTGCTCAAGCTGCTTGCCGCAAAGTGAAATTAACTCGTCGACCCTGGTCTGTCTTTGCATGGTCAGCTGATTTCTTTTGCTTATTGATTGAGGTACCTAGAGCATGGCCAACCTCCTTGCTGCGAAGGAGAATGCTCTTTTCCCCTAACTTTGGGAAGTATAAACAGCACAACTTTCGGTAGCACAGCCAAGAGACGGCAAAAGAATTAACTTATTCCAAGTACGAATCTGCAATCCAGTCACCCTCTTTTCCCAAAACAAAACATGCTCTGAGTGACAAGGAACCACCCATACCTGGTTCTCTATGAGCGCCTTGCTGCTCTCTACAGCCTCTACGCATTGACTGCGGTAGAGTCCTGCTTTACAGATGTCTTGCTCTTTCCAAAGCCTCTTTGGGTGATGTTCTACGTGGACCCTTTGCAAAGTCTCTCTGGTGATTTTCTGCGTGGACCCTAGGAGGCAAAAAAAAAACACTAGTGGACGGGGGGTCTAAATTTTGGGCTGGACCCCCCCTGACCCCCCCCCCCCAAACCCCCCTTCCCGTGGCCCCACCCGGACAAAAAGGGTACCAATCTGCCCTTTTTTTAAATGGGCATCCATCTGCATACTCACCCACGCATTACGCATTGACTTGCTGCAGAGTTATGGGGCAAAAACTGAGACGCGGACGCTCTTGCATACATGACCTGCCAAGCATCTACAAGTATCCTTTAACACCCACAGATTGCTTTCCTTTCTTCAGCATTCCATTGTGCATCTTGTGTTGATATTATCCTGCAAGTTTGGAATGATTAGGTGCTCCTTTGGCTTTACACACCCCGCGGCCCACACCCATGCGCGCGTGGCTCTGACTTGTAGGCATGCACACAGACCCCCCCTTTTACCCAATTCGCACAAAAAGGGTGCCAATTGACTGGGCTTGAGCTGAGGATTTCGCTGATATTTATAATTCCGAAAAGTGGCCCAGGAAAATTCTGGAGGGGGGGTCCGAAAAACTCGGACCCCCCCCACCCCCCCCTCCAATTGGACCCATATATATACCAATCAAAAGCTCTCAACGGAAGGATTCCGGATATCTAAATTTAATCTGGATTCACACGTGACGTCCAAAAGTTATGCTTTCTGACGCCTCCTGGTGGACCCACTGAAAAAGCCGACCACAATGCACGTTGTCGAAAGAGCTTGCAGAGGAAATTCCTCTCCCGCTCATATCTTGCCACTTTTATGGCTTCTTTGCCTTGATTCATGCGTGGACTGATTATCATTGCCTGCGTAATTTTCCTTTTTATCTCGACGGCAAAAAGTGTGCCGCAGCCCCCCCCCTTGCTCTCTCCCCTTCAAATGTACCAAAGAGAGCGCCAAAGAGAGTGTCAAAGAGAGCGCCAAAGAGAGTGCTCTCTCCCCTTCACATGTATTAAAGAGAGTGTCCTTATGACCGCCCCCCTTCCCCTTGCTCTTTCTATGCAGGTATGGCAAAGAGTTTGCAAACGAGGCAGCATTGGACGCGCCCATGTGCAACAAGTGGTCAGTGAACGCAAACATTGTGCGCTGCCTACTGGTGGAGCCACCCCAAGTAAGTAAGTTGTGCCAAGTGCGTGGGTGTACAAGCTGCGTATAATTATGATGCTTAGAGATCTGTCTGCCACGGTCCGCGTGCACACCTCCACTGTGCTTGAGTGTGAAAAGGAGGTTTACATGTGGAAAACGGTGCTTGCGTACAAATGCACCGACAATTTCATCATTAAAATTTGTGAGTGGCCTTCAGTTAGCGTGTACCCAGGTTGTGCTTGCATGTTTGAAATAGGCAAATCAGTCTCTTCGCTTTGCAAGATTGTTTCTCAAGTGCCAACCTTACATTCGGCTACAGGGACAGGAGAAGCTGGAAGCGCTGACCTCCATTGCGCAAGAGTACAAGGTGATGCTCATGGTTCTGGGTGCAGGAAAACGAATAAACGGGAGAGTAAGAAACACAGGCTAGAACTAAACCATGCGTACAAGGAAACAAGGCCACCTTGGTACCAAGTACTTTTACGTACGCTTCTGTTGGATGTCAGACAGGTATTTGTTTGTCTCCTGTATCGATTTTCTTGCCTAATTGGTTGTGCATCCTCCTAGCACTGCCTCTTGGTGTTGAAGCTGCTGCTATTTGGTGTGCAGTCTGGTGCTTCTTGGTCAATTTGCGGAAAGCGGAGGAAGAGTTTAAAAATTCGCTTACTTAAATCACAGCCTGAGAAACTAAAGGCCCTACACAATTGCTCGTAAGGCCTCCTTAATGTAATGTCGAGGGCTGGTAGCATGAAGTTTGGTTAGCCTGTTATCACATTTGTGTACATGTTTGTTACATGTATGTGTATGACATCATACACACGATATCATACAAACACATTTTGCCTATACCATGTGCGCGAGGGGAAAACATGTAGCACGGGAGCATTAGCATTTACATGCATGCATGTATAGTGTGCCTGCACCTGAATATTGTTGCAGGCAATGTAAGATGCCGGCACATGCACTGATTGCACTCACCAGAAATGTTTAAGTACAAATTGAGACAAAGACGTGCCACCTATGGCACATAAAGTTTGAGCACTTTTCGGTATTGTATGATAAACATGCCATCTGTTGTTGCAGGTCCATTGGGACTCTGCCAGCCAAGGAAGGGAGCTGCTTGGGGAGGGCCTTCCCCAAGGTATGCTATCCAACACTTCAACTCTGACAAAAGCATTTGTCCGGTGCACCCGACGGTGAAAAAGGTCGCAGGCACATACACACACGCACACGTACACACTCACGCGCGCACACACACACGCACACGTACATACTCACGCGCACATACTCACACACACTCGTGCACACCTACACAAATACCAGGTGCCTTGGTGCCGCCGCCACCCTTGCAAGACCCAGAGTTTGCAGCAGCCGTGTCAGAAATTCCCGACACTGGGAGCAGAGGGAACTGGGTGCGTTCCAATTTCCTGCCTCTTCTAAACAAACTAGTAGCAGCTGTGAGTCATGGATAATAGAACCTGAAAACTTTTTCTGGCAAGTGTAAGCAAAGAGAGAAAGCTTGTAGCAATGCATGTGCCTTTTGTCGACGAGGCATGTACAAATGGAATGCTTCTGCGTGACCAACCTAGAAGAAGAGACGCACAAAATATTTGTGGCGGACAATGATGCAAGTACACACCGAGTCCACACATACGCAGACACACACATACAACCACACGTGCAAGCACGCACACACACATACAACGACGTAAACATCCGCCGACACAAAACATACGCACGCAGGCTGAGCAGCAGGATCCTAGACTGGCTGCGGAGGCAGCTTCAGCAGCCGCAGCACATGCGCAGCGTCTGTCTGATCATGCAGCGCAGATGGCTCAAAAACAGGGTGCATATACGCCTATTGGCACTTCGCAACCGCCCCAGGCGGTGAGTTGTGTGTCCGTGTAGTTGCTTGCGTTTGAGTGTTTGCATGTGTGTGTGCCTGTATGAGTATCTGTCTTGTGAGTATGATTAGGGGCTTAGGGTATTATCCTTAAACAAATGTGTACGTGGTCAAGCAAGCTCTCCATTCCTCCACTTGGTGTTCACACACCGTATTATGAAAACTTTGTCAAACCAATCAGCGAGTGCATTAGCTCATCAGCTCTCATTGAGAAACTTAGGGCGCAATGTACACGCACCAAAAAGGGCCCCAGGCTCAGCACCCCCTACAGTACTAACTACCAGCACTCAGGAGTACGGACAGAGGAATGCAGGCACAAGGGCGGCGCAGCAGCAGCACACTGACTGTAGGCCCTATGCCTTATATGCACTGGCTTAAGGGTGCTCAAGTCCTGTGCAAGTGACGCTTTAGCAGGGGCTCGCTGTACAACGGGCGCACACACAGAGCTGGGCACACACACACACAGCTGGGCACACATATTACACACACGTGGCGCACACATATTACATATAACACACGCACATGGCACACACGTGGGGCACACACATGGCACACAAACACACACAGGGGTGGATGCAGCAGCACGTGCCACAAGGCTCCATGCCGTACAACGCACCACCCACAGCACAAGGAGGCTTGAGCCCTGTGCACTACCAGCAAGCCCCCTATCAGCAGCCCCAGCCTGAGTACGCTGCCAGGACCCAGGAAGACATTCAGGTGGGCATGGCGGACGTTTGTTCCCATTTGACCATGGCTTGCATCAGATGAGATGAACGTGTAGTGTGCATTAGATAAGGTGAAAACATGGTGTGCATTAGATAAGGTGAACACATGGCTTGCCGTAGACCAGCGAGTGTGTTTTGCAGAGGGGAGGAGCAGCGTGTTCTGCAGAAGGCCCGCTAGCTGTCCTGGGCAGACTTGTCCTGGACCAATAGACATATAGGTATACCCAAAGACCATAGATCATAGACATACCAGGCTTACCAGGCTTGTCCAGGATCAATATATCATCTCACAATCATCATAACTAGGGTCGGCCTTAAGTGACAGCATGTACGCTTATGACTCAATGTTTCCCGCCATAATCATTGTATACATTCCGTGTGCACGATACTGGCCGACCCGACCCTACACGATCATTATGACCTCACACTTTCTGAGCAAGACGACCTGTGTCGATTGACGAAATCCTCTACTCACAGAGGGCGTACGATGCCGCAGTAGGTCCGCCAGAAAAAGGTGCCATCGCAGCACCCCCCCCCGCACCTGTCCACGCTCCCTACTCTGTTTTTAGGGATGGAAAGGTGCGTGCTGCTTCATACCTTCATAAACTTTTCTGTAGCATGCTGGTTTGTCAATAATGCGTGATGCATGCAGAGGCGGAGCCTGCTGTGCTGCGGGTGCTCATGAAAAGAAAAAAGAAAAAAAGATAAAACTACGCAGGCAGTGAAAACCACTCCTCACATTAATTAAGAAAAAGGAGCCACTTTGGTACCGAGCACCGTACAGCTCCTCCACCGCGGGTGCTCATGCTGTGTAGCGTGCTGCTGCAGCAATGCGTAGGGCACGTTACAGCGTGCTGTTGTAGAATTTAAGCTGGGCTGGGTCGCAAAAGGCTGCTGTGCATTGCTTCAAACCAACCATATGATTTTGTCGTCAGGTGCGTGACGTCAGCTGTTTGACGACGTTTGTTACGAGCAAGATGCATATTAGAGGCCATTTGGCATCCAATGTCCCAGTAATATTCCTCTTTCATGTCGTTCTATAATGCAAACAGAACAGTGTAATGTTAACATGTTCGCAAGCTCAGCTCCTGGTTACACATGTTGGCACGGTTGAGCCTTGTAGCCTGAGAGTGTCTTCACCATAATACCCATTTCCCCTTCAATATCTATCATGCCACTCCTCACACATTCCTCCTTCATCCAATTTCTTATTTTTTTTTGTCACAGGCCCCTACTGCACCCACTGCCCCCGGTCCTTCCTCTTCCGCTGAGGAAGATGAGCTGGATGTGCTGTCAAGGCGTCTTGACGCGTTGAAACGCACATAGCGTGCCTGTTTTCTGCACTTGCCTAATTGCATTTATTAGGGATGTTTTGGGCTAGGAACGGTCTCGGTGTGGCTGTAGAAACACAGCCTGCCTTGTAACACAATATCTCAGGTTTGCATTGATGTCTCCTGATAGCCTGTACTTTATTCTCTACAGCCTCCGTTGTGTTGTAAGCTTCTACGCCTTGTTTACGTTTAAAAAGGGCAGCACGGCTGGGAGCAACCCATGCATTTGAAAGCAGATGTACAGGTTTGCCTTTCTCCTTTCCGGCCTTTTCCTTGAGGAGGCCTTTTCCTTGAAGTGCACAGTTCTTGATCTCCTCTTCTTGGGGTAAAGTCAGAGACGTCCTAGAGCACGCACATGAGGGTCGTGCTGTTTTCTTTCTGATATTTTGGAGCACTCATTTATTCCGTTGCTTGAGGGTGATCACCAGACAATTAAAACGGTTCATCACCATTGATTTTGATACTTAAAAGGCTGTTGTGTATGGAATGTAAAGCTGTACTGATCAGATGTATAACCCTTTAACCCACGACAGGCAGCTGGCCACTCTTGGTTGCTTTGGCACCCATGAATGTTGAAAGAATTATGCAGCGAGAAATAATACTCTCCCCCCATTGTTGTAGTCTAGCCTGGAATAAGAAGGCTTCAAGTCTGGCATGACATCTATGTACTGCTTAAAACCGCTCCTTCAAGTTGTCGCATTTCTGTTTACCTGTTTGTGAAGAGGCCTGCTCAACCTCCTATAAAGGCCCCAGCACTATTCGATCGTATGGATGCACTTATAAACTTTTGAATTTTGCAGAGAAACGAACCCATGAACCGCAATGTCATCAACTATTAGGTAAATGGATCAACAGCGAAACATCATCTGTGGTCGTTCTAAGCATTTTAATCAGGGAATTGACCACTACAAAATCAGCTTACACTGTGTGGCAATGTCAAAAAGCAATTACCCTGGCATGTCAGAAGCAGCAGGCATATAGTGCTTTGACCAAAACAACAATCACACCCTAGTCAGGCCTACTTTTATAAAGACTAAGTTTGTCATTGCAAAGCGTGTCACATCCTGCCATGTTCAAAATGCGTGGTCATGTCACTCCATCTGCTTGTCAGCGCCCTTCGCCTGTAATTGTTGTGGGGGCCCGCCTGATCTGAGGATGCCACTCCTGCTGTAACATTCCTGCTGCTTGAGGGCCCCCGTTAAGCCTCTGTTGTAGCAAGCTTTTCAGGCCCTGTATCTGGCCTCTCTGCTGCAGCAGCACATCCAAATCAGCTTTGATTGCGTCGCGCTCTTTGCAACAAAAGACAGCTTCTTGTTCCTTTGCCTGTGTGCGGCAAAACGGGGGAGGGAGAAAGGGAATCAGCAAGGTTGACTGTCGTGCCTGTTCAGACCACTTACCTAAATACAAAAAGCCTGAATCAAGTGACAGAAATACATACAGCCCAAAGGCCACTGCACTGCTTGCCAACCGGACGATATCAGTACTAGCATACCTGCAACGCAGCCTGTAGGGTCTCTAGCTGCGTCTCCAGCAACTTCCTGGCCTCCTTTGCTGCTTGCAGCTGCTCTAAAAGAAAGCTCTGAGGTTGGGAAACCAACTTCATCCTTTCCCTGGCAGCCGCCAGCTCTTCGCCAAGTTTGAGCACCTGTCGAGGTCAAGGTACGTTAATTTTCTCCTTTTCTTTTGCTGTGGGGGAGTTTACCGTGACCAGGTGCCTAAGGGGTGTCTTTTCCTCATTCGTGTTTGGGAGCTGTCGTCCTTGCCTGCGTACCTTTCCTATTGGGTTCACACGCAAACAACTACCTCAGCACGTTAGACGTGAACAAATGTGTACACAAGAGCTATGCACCCCTGTGTGTACACGAGAGCTACGCACCTACGCACCCCTGTGTGTACACGAGAGCTACGCACCTGTGTCTCCAGCACCTTGCTCTCTTGCTGCAGCTTCTGCTTTTGTATCCTCAGCTCCTCCATCTCGTGTGCAATTTGTATGGCCGCACTTCCTCCTGGTGCTCCAATGGCCGAGCGCAGCCCCCCGGCTGCTGTCAGGTCGCCTTCTACGGCACGGAAACGGTCCATGCTCACCTACGCAAATATACACACACAAAACGCAAAGCTGTAATAGTGATTTGGTCTATTCAAAACATACAAAAGCATAAATTTGGCAATTCGTAGTAAACTATAGCAGCCCTGCTGCCACATATAAGACACAGGTGGCAGGGGTATTGCTTTGGCAGCGAGCAAATGACCAAGCCTAGTTGAGTGCGTTTTTAAATTGCAACAACTGTGTGCGGTTGCTCCAAGGCTGAGCAGGCCAGATCTTCTTCCTTTGAGATGCCTTAAGACTCGAGACGAAATTCGGTACATCAATTAAAACGTGGCAGATTTGATGGCGAGTGATGACCTTGAGGATGCAATAACAAAAGAGCACCTGATGGCATAGAATCACATGAAGCAAGTGTGCCACCAAGTTTGCTTGAACGCGCCAAACACATACACACAGTCACACACACATACATGCACACGTACGTGCACACACACGCGCGCGCACACACACGCGTGCAGACACACACAACACAACACACGCACACATAGACACACACAGTAGGTGATCTATGAGACCCTCTTAAATTTACTGACCTGCGCTTTCTCTTGCAGCATCTCGTTATGTAGGTTTGAACGCTGCAGCTGTGCTTCCTTTTCTCCCAGCACCACCTACGGAAACAACACATGCCCAGGGTCGGTCTTTGTAGCAACGCATACACCCTTTGAGTGTCCAGGTCGGTATTTAAGGCATGCAAGCCTCCTTTTTATATTCAAAACCTTTTTTATAGCTCGCCTGCGGTTCTTCTGGCAGGAAGATATAGGAACCATACATTGTGTATTGTGTATATAAGCACAGAAATGTTGTGATCATGCATTGTGAATTCACATAAGGTCCTAGCAATTCCTGCACGCACCAGTCTTGACAGAGGTTGACAAAAAGGTGTCATAGGCAATCTTTACACCAGACTCGGCCCCTGAATATGCTACTGCTGCTGCTCCAAACTCACACCCTCAATTTGATAAGGGGATCTGGCTACTCATAAACAACAAGGCAGCTCATCCTGTGGCTGGCAAGGTGAAAAACGAAGCCAGCCATCCTCCTCAGACTCGACGCTCTGCTGGTCCACAATTAGTTCACACACTGTATAGTAGCTGGAAAGCGAAGAAGGAAGCACCAACCACTACCTTGATGTGTGACAGCTCAAAGGCGCGCTGCTTGAGCTCAGCCTTCATTTCAACCATATGCATCTCCATGTGCTGCGTGGCCTTGGTTGCATGTATCTGCTGGCGCTCGTGCGTTTCCTGCATTGGAGAAGTGTTGTAACAGACAGATGCCTGTACATGCGCAACAAGCTTGTTTGTGGCGTGTCAATAATGTCGATCAGGAATACGTAGGGATGGCCAGAACCGTGTATGTATACGCTATACGCCGTATATGACCGTATGTTTGGCGAAATCCCTGCCAAAATTTCCGTATATGCACCGTATGCATATGGTTTTGGCCAACCCCTGGGAATACGAGGTACGTCTCATGCAGAGTTCAAAATTTTGCGGTTGATGAGTGAACCATGTGCGGGCATTAGACTGCAGGTCCTTTGTTTGTGGCCATACCAACAGCACTGATCCGGAACACCAGAGGTGTAATTTGGCCTTGTAGGAATGATCGTCAGCCTTATGTAGGTCTAATGAGTCTAGTGATAGTCTAATGATAGTCTGCCTAACTGTGCTCATTCAGGATAAGAGCTGAAGCAAATCAGATCATCTTGCACACCTGCAATTCTGAGAGGGCAATCTTGGCTCGTGAAGCTTCCTCCTGCGCCTGGTCACGTAGCTCACGCAGCAGCCTCACTTCCCTGTTGACAAAGGAGTAACAATTTGTTACTAAGCGCCGCTCAATTCGCTGAAAAGGTGGTGGCTGCTGACAAATCGGCAGGGTTGACCAGAACCATGTACGTATACTTTTACACTATATACGGTGTATATACTTTTTTTGGCAGGGAAATCACCAAATAAACGGTCATATACGGTGTAAATATACGGTTTTGACCAACCCTACAAACTGGTACTAGCAAATGACCATGCGCCAAAGAGATCTTGAAGCGGTTGAATTGCTTGTAAACTGGCCTTCTGTCGTCAGGTCGTAAGCCCCCTATGTACAACTCGGAACATGGCGTCGTCCATTATACTGATTAAATCTGTCATAGATCCTGGGTGCCAAGCACCAGTTTCCAGTAAACCCCACACACTTGGAGATGAAAGCTGAAAGCATGCGATGTTTGGGTTCAGAAACCGTAAAAGTCCCCAGAATTAAGCACCCAATGCCTCCCATACTAACAGAGATCAGACTCACTGATCCGACATGCTGTTGTGTTTGCTACTTCTCCTCCTCTCTTGAACTAAGCTTGTCTAGACACCAACGGCTGACCACACAGCATACCTGTTGCAGGGATCACTGACCTTCCGTGTGCGAGCCTTATCTGTGCACCTTAAAGCACAGCCATGAAATGGCTCAAAACTGTCACGGCTCTTAGCTGCAAAGAATATGCCAAGGCCCCCCGCACCTGTCATAAGACTCGCTAGCCTCCATACGAATTCTCTCTATGTCTGCATGTGTGGACGCCTGCAGCTGTGTCAGCTCCCGCTGCAGCCGCCGGTCTTCGTCCTTCACCTTTTGAGTCTCAGCCTGCAAAAGCAAGAGCACACAGAGCCGACGACATAAGTGCAGTACTGACGACATAAGTGCAGTACTGACGGCTGCAGCGCAACAGTTGTTTTGAGCCGTGTTGCCAGTGTGCATGAACTGCACGCAGTGCTGATGACTGCCGTGCCATGTCTATGTTATGCTGTGCTGACGACATGTTTGCAGCGCATACTTCGCTGATGACTGCCGTGTCATGTCTATTTTATGCTGTGCCGACGACGTGCATGCAATGCATGCTGTGCTGATGACTGCCGTGCCATGTCTGTTTTATGCTGTGCTGACGACATGTTTGCAACGCATACTTTGCTGATGACTGCCGTGTCATGTCTATTTTATGCAACACTTGTTTGCGCAGGCAAGTTGGCTTGATAAAGAGCACAGGATCACCAGGGTGTGCTCAAAGCATTGAAATCACGCACCTGCACCATTTTGTCAAAGATATCCCTCTTCTGATTCTGCAGATCATTGATCTTTGCATCACGCGTCTCAAGCTCTGATTGGAGCCGCCTCTGCGCATCTGTCAAGAACTCGACCTGTGATGACAATTTATGACTTAGAGCAGGTTAATAACAAACCATTGATCTGTGCATCACATGTCTCAAGCTCTGATTGAAGCTGCCTCTGCGCATTTGTGAAGAAATTCAACATGTGATGATGCTAAAAAGCGAAAGGAGAGACAGGTATAGTAAGGATCATCGTGCAGTAAAAATGACTTTGTAGCAGTGCTCACAACAGTTGGAGACCCACTAATGATAAGCATTTACCTGAGAAAGGCAAGAAGAATGAGTGTGTGGTGCACCAGTTTCCAAGAGTGACATTTTGCTCACATTTTGCAAAAAAGGCAAACAACAAATAGAAACAATACAGGCATATCCTCCTGACAAACACCCTCATCCAATGAACTCGTGCATGTCACTTCCTACCTGCTTTGATAAGTAGGCCTTGTCGACAAACAACATTTCGTTGGTGTGCCGGGTTTCTTGGGCGCGCGTGTGCATTTCGTTGTGGGCCTGCTCCATGCGCTTGAAGTTGGCCTCAACAACCTGCATAGCACGACATCACCAAAGCAGACAGCGTTGCCGTATCGAAGGAGGAGCACTCCTCCTGAAAGGGACACCATTTTTTGATAGGGACATGGAACACTCAGTATTTCGGTATGGGACACTTGAGTATTTAGGTGGGACACTTAATATTTTGTCATGGACCTGGAGCATTCACTATCTAGCCACTGGTGCATTCAATATTTAGTCATTGCAAATACTGTTTGGGGGTGCTAATACACTTGGAAGTCATGCCGCATAGAAGTGAAGAGCATGTGGCTCAATCTTACCAATATGCTCTACAAAATCTCGTTTAGAATCACCTAAACGTTTAATAATGTTCTTACACGTACATACACACGTACACACACAAGATACTGCACCTGCAGGTGCTGGTTGTCCTGCCGCATCTGCTCTGCTTGCGTGTGTAGACTGTCGTACATTGCGCCCTTAGCGCTGAGCAGCTCTGCACGCACAGTGGTGCTCTGGAGCTCAGAGGCCAGCCGTTGCACGCGTGCCTGTGCGGATGAAGAAAAAGCATGCGTGAGTGTTTGTTGTGTATGTGTGATTTGTGTGTGTGTGTGTGTGTGTGTGTGTGTGTGTGTGTGTGTGTGTGTGTGTGTGGGAGTGTGAGCGTGTGGGTGACTGTGATGTTACTACAGCATAGGCCAGCCTTGACGCCGCCGGACATTTCCACTTTTGTTTAGCTACAGGCTTTTTCCAAGCTTCCGCTCAGATGCCCCCTGAGGCACATATCATATTTAGCATATTTAGCATGTATCCGTACCTTAACTTACCATGATCCAATTGACGCTACTGTATGTTTAACCAGGACAACGTACAACAGCTTGGTAAAATACAGTCAACACGCAGCATTTTTGCAGCGAAGCGTTGGAAGGTACAGACGTATACGTGCGGTCCTGACCAATTAGGCACGTTTGGTATAAGGAACTGGGAACAAAGTACTTCCAAGTTGCAGATCGTTGTGAGTGCACGTGTATACATCTGTTTGTGTGCGCGTGTGTGTGTGTGTGTATGACTGCATGTGCATAGGCAATAGGCACCCCTTGTTTGATTGCATCTAATGTTTAGCTTACAGGAGACGACACCTACCTGAAGGCTGTCCACTGTGTCTCTCAGCTCCTTGTCCTTCTCTACCATCCCCACTTTTAGACGCGCATTCTCCACCCTGCAGGACAGAAAGTTACCTAATGAACAAATGAACAGAAGCTCCTATTGGTCGGTCCACAAAGCAAACTCATAGTGGTGAGGTACACTGAATTTCTACCTAGGAACACTACCTGGAAACACAGCCATCATCTTGTGCTCTGTGTTTATGTCTAGCTTTGACCTGAAACGCGTTTTCCCCAATGTTTTAGTTCTTAATAAACAAGCCTCTTGGTGTCCTTACAAGAGCCCAGTTGCAGAGATAGAGGATGAGGCAATCTTATGACTAGGGTTGGCCAGAACCGTATATATACGCCGTATATGACCGCATATTTGGTGATTTCCCTGCCAAAAATACCGTATCTACACCGTATATATATATGGTTCTGGCCAACCCTACTTATGACTCTTTGGGGCAGTTTAACGTCAGCATCGTACGTTAAGCAACTCCTCGGCGGTTGAAAAATCTTCCGGCCACAAAACCACAACAGATCACAAAGCAGCACCACATCCTAGATCTCCTTCTACTTCAATTATGCCCAGGCTGACAAATCAATTGGTGCGAACGGGGTTGCCAGAGACATGTAAACATGGCTTGGATACAGCACTTTTTCAGGCAGGGGAACTTTCTTAGGCGTGGTCACACATGGCACATGGCGCATATGCACGGCCACACATGCTGCATACACACAGGCACACACGGAGCATATACACACAACCATACATCATTCATAATCCACGTTGCAAATATATAGTTTTGGCCAATTCAACCCATCAAAGGTATAATCCCGTGTCCGTACTAGCTGCAGGCCATTTGGGTTTGAAAGCCGAGCATTCAGACCTTAAGCGTGCAGCTTCTTCTGCAGATCGGCCTGACGTGTCTTTTGCGCCGGTGGTAGCGAGCCTCAGGTGCTCGTTGTCGGCCGCCAGCTTAGTGGTAGCATCATGGACGGCGATCTGTGTGTTATGATGCAGGCACAAAGAACGCCTTAACCTGCTGGCCAACTCTTAGTTGCGTGACGGGTATAGAAGAAATGCCTTTTCAGCCACCATGTCAGCATTTGCCCGGCGTAATTGGTATCCAACAGACAGCTGCTCGTGGATGCAGTGGATGCAGTGGATGCAGTGGAGAGGAAAAGAGGGATAGGTAAACGTAAAAGGAAGAAAAATAAGGCAACCTTCTGTATCATCTTATAACATAGCTGTAGAAGGGTATGCTAAAGCTGATCCCTACACCCTACACCCCTCCTCATCCCTCCTTCCATGTCAAACCCACCCCCTGCCCAAACTAATGCATTCACAGCAACTTACCTTAACCAGGTCGATGATGTGCAGAGCATCATCAGGCATTGCTTTAAGCTCCGCATAGCGCGCATCACTTATGTGCAGGCTGCTTAGATGCTCACGGAATTCCTCGACGCGCATGTTCATGAGTGGTGCACGAGACTCGACCTCTGCCTGCCTGACTTCCAAGTCCTTGACCACCTGTGTTGTGTAATGTGTGTGTATTCTGTTTACGTGTTATGGTGCGTGCGTGTGTGTTTTTGTGTATGTGGTGTGTGTGTGTGTGTGTGTGTGTGTGTGTGTGTGTGTGTGCACCCACGTACGAAAGCTGTTCATCTCTTTCGCTTTCGCTTTCGTTTGAAACCTCCAGATACTAGGACGCGCATTGTGTATTTGCAAAGATTAGTGGTACTACTACCCAGCAGGTTCTTACCTTGCTGAGCTGTGCCTTCAGTTCTGCGACCTCCAACTCTCTTTGTTTGCTGACTTGCTGGCAGGTCTGCTTCAGGCCCTTGTTTTCGGTCGTGAGTAGCACCACACGGCTCTCAAGGTGCCGCTTCTCTGTCATACTCTTCTGGTATATCCTCTGGGGCTTTTGGACTCCCTGTGGTGTTGTGTTTGTCAGTCAACTTTGTTTGACCAAAGGTATTTCTCTCAAAAGTCGCTTACCCTGTCTGAAGCTGTGTCTTGACTGTCAGTGTCGTCATTGCGCTCATTGTCAGAGCTGTAAGTGGAGGAGGTGGAGAGAGCCGGGGGCAGCTGGAAAGGAGACCTGCTGCCACTGCCACGCTCAGAGGATGCGTTACACAGGGCCACATCTTGCCCCCCTGACTCTGACAGCTCGAGCTCTGCAAGCATCCGTTGCACCATGCATTTTGCCATGATGTTGCCCTGGGAGGACGGACTCTTTTGCAAACAACTTTTGGGGAGTTAATTGTGCATGCTAAACTACAAACAATTGCTAAAATAAATTGTTTTTGCTCTAAAACAAACGAAAGACGCATCATGAGCTGTTTGACAGGCTAGGTCAAGTTCACAGGCATGGCATCATTTCCCAGATTGCCGCCAAGGGATTATGTGCACCACCAGGCAGATTGTGTGAGCATTGGTCCCAAGTTGTTGCATGAATTGCCTCGTCGCCACAATGCGCACACACATGCACGCACACTTTCACACACACACACACACACAAACACACACAAACATACACACACAGACACACAAGGGCGCACTCGCACAAACACACACACACACACGTGCGCACTCGCACAAACACACACACACACACACACACACACACACACACACACACAAACACACACACATAAACACACACACAAACACGCACACACACACGTGCGCACTCGCACAAACACACACACACACACACACACACACACACACACAAACACACACACACACACAAACACGCACGTAAGAACATACAAACACGCACAAGCGCACCTAAGTATACCCCCACAAAACACACAGAGAGAGGGACCTGGGCAGCTCATCGCTAAGGTCCATGTGCATTTGCGGCGAAGGAATTGGCGGGGGCTTCATCACCTGCTCCCACTCCTTAAATTCATGGCCCGCTGCAACCCTGCTCTGGCCAGTCAAATTGCCCAAGCTGGAGCCCTTCCTGCTCTCCTAGGTCTGTTCAAATGCTTCCTGCACCACATGAGCACCTTCCGTACCTTCAGTTCACCACAAAAGTGTCCTTTCTTGAAGGCGGTCGCAGTCGTTTACCGTATCAAGCACGTTTGCGCCCTGACCTGCCTTGACACATGCATGCACACTCAAAACTTGAAACAACACTCACACGTATACACGAACGTACATGCACATACAGACATACGTATACACACAAATAACGTGTGACGCGCAAACATGCCAGGCCACACACTCCATGGATCACTCTCTGCTCAAGGCTGAATCTGCATGTTGGGCCGTGTAATGGACGCGCACGCACACACACACACACTTGTACACACGCAGGTGTGATTGAAGGCGTCCTCCACGCCAACCCACGGCCACGCGTCACTGAGGAGCTCCTCACCGCTGCTGTGTCCCTGCTCAATACAGTGGCCACCTTTGACCCCAGTAGTGCTGCACAAGCCATGGTGTGTGTGCCACCTCACGGTGATGTGCCTCAACACAGCAGCCCCAGCCCCAGCCCCAGCGCAGCAGCCCCCACGACCAGTAGAGCTGTGTTGCTCATTGAGGTCATGCGTGACCCGCAGAGTGGCTCTCAGGCACGCCAGGAAGCAGCACATCTGCTGCGCAGCCTCGTGGATACAGGTAAGAGGGGGAGAGCGTGTGTCCTTGTGTATTGGAGTGGGTGTGGGTATGTACAACATTGCTGGAACGACCCAGATATGCAGGAGAATGGGTATGGGTGGGTTTGTGGGTTTTTGAATATAACAACTTACAACGCAGAGAGTAGGCCTCAGTACTGCAAGAGTCAGGACGGGCTCTCGTATCAGCTAGAAAGTTCTTCAGTGCTGAATACTGTGCCTGTCTGCCTGCAAAAGCATCCAATGGAACGTCGGGCAGGGGCAGGGGTGTACAGCCCCCAATGCTCTTGGCCTGCGTGCCCCTGCCTTCCCTATGCAGGCCACCAGCACGACCTGCTGACTGTGCCTGCCTGCCCCTGTGCTTTCTTGTGCAGGCTACCAGCACGACCTGCTGACTGCATGCCTGCTCCTGTGTTTGCTTGTGCAGGCCACCAGCACGACCTGCTGACGAATGGTCTGCTCAAGGAGCTGCCCACTGTGCTCGAGGACCCTGCTACTTCCTGTGGCTTTGCCTTTCTCCAGGTGAGCGAGCAGGCACCACAAAGTGCACCCATGATGAGCACCCACAGGTCATAGTATGCACCTACCATGTGCACCCACAACAACGCGCACCATTCTGTTACCCTTTTTCTGCCTCCATAATGAGCGCCCACAGTGTGCACCCAGTGCGCACAATTTTATGCGTGAGCACATACACATTCAACAATGGTGTTATGGTTAAAAATGAAGAGGCAGGCACCTTTTGAAGTGGTGAGACACATACATCACACACACACACCCATGATGTTTTAGGCCTGGTTGGCAGTATATTCTCTTTTTCTCACGCACGCAAATGTCAGGCACGACGCATGCTCAGGATGTGCTGTGAAATGAACTCTGTTTCTTGTGCAAACAATAGCCACGCACAATGCATGCTCAGGACGTGCTGTGGTGTATGATGGCCTTAGTCAATAGTGAAGTAGCTTCCAAGGGCCAGGTGCAGCACCCACAGCCCCTTTTGCACGTCCTCATGCCTCTGCTGTATGTGCTGGGAGAATCACACAGCCCACACCTACGGCACCTGCTGGCTGCTGTCTTACGGTGCGTCTTAGGAGCTCCTTTTTGTATGCTTGTATGTTTGTGTGTAAGGCCTGTGTGTGTGTTCACTTTCTACGAGAGTCACGCAGCCCTGCATCTATGGCACCTGCTGCTTACTGTCTTGCGCTACATGTGTATATGGTGTGTATGGTGTATGTTTATGTGTATGTGGCGTATGTGTATGTGTATGTGTATGTGTCGTATGTGTATGTGAATGTGGTGTATTTTTATGTGTATGTGGTGTATGTGTATGTGTATGGTGTGCGCTACATGTGTATATGGTGTGTGCATGCGTGCATTGCGAGTTCTGCTGGCCTTGTGCATTCGGTAGGTGCGCCAAAAGATCAGGACTTTGTACACAGTACCGTTATTCAGTAGCATGATTGCAATGTATGAGTGTGTATGTGCCAACACGTGCATGCTTGAAGTGCATGCCTCGTGAGTGTTTTTTAAAGCGCAGGCACTTGGCGCTGTGCTTTAAATCCTCTCTGTCTTTACCCCTGAAGCGCAGGCACTTTACACTCTTCATGTGCGTCGAGCTCCTCTCCATCTTAGCCACGCTGCCTATCCATGTGCACACAACAGCAACATTGTTTCGTTTACGCGCCCCTTGCATTCCTGCACCGGAGACTGTGATGGCAACAGTCCATTGTACTGTGAAAAATTATGTCAAGCCAATTGTCATCCTTATGCTCTGAGGATTTTTTCAGGACGTCAATTTCATTTTCGTCACTCTCCGTTTTTGCGCAATCCGCACACAACCTTTTCAACTTTACCCTCACCATCGTTTTGCACGCTGCTATCAACCATCTCCCTCCCTCAAAATCCTGCACACCTCTCTTCAATTTTTACTGTTCACCCTCGTCATTACCTTGCACACCACTCTTCACGTTTACCCTCCTTAACGTTCTGCGCACCTCTCTTCACTTTCCACCCTCCCAGTATCTTGCATGAATTGGCCGTGAGTGACAACAGTGCCAAGGAAGCCTTGCTGCAACTCGGGGTCATGGACAGCCTCGTGCGCGTGATTTGTAGCGACCGGCTGGTTTTGGAGTCAAGTGAGGCAAGTGATTTTATCCCCTCCTGTTGTGCCCTCCCTCCCTCCCTCCCTGTTTTTGGATGTGGAAGGGTATATGGATGTCTCAGCAGGTTGAGGGTGAGGCCACAGGGGCCTTGTTTCCTAAGGTCCTCTCGCACTGTGATAGTGTCACCAAATGGCAGCTCTGTGCTAGTGCTTTGAGTCAGGAGCTGCGAGCCTTTTGCCTTCTTCAAAAACCTGCTTTGCGCCATAATATCATGTGATGGCGAGTCATAGAGATTGAGCTCTGTTCTTCATGTAATCGTGAGCCTATTGGAGCCTCGTCTCAAGAGCTTCTCAGTAGTCATCATATTATACCTGTGCGTGTGTGTCTTGTGTCATGCGTGTACTACGGTGCTGTTATTATTCCACCTGTCTGCACCTCCACTTTATTTATTTATTAAACGAACGCTGCCCACAAAAGGACGCAGCGCCCCTCTGTACATGTACGCATTCACCAACGCATCCCACATCATCCCGGACGTACACACAGGTGCGTTTTAAATTTAATACTCCATGAATACACGCACACACACACACGTCATTTAACACAGGAAGGAGAAGGACAAGCAGAGCATGCTGCAGGGGGGCAACAGGCTAGGAACAGCAGCAAAAATCACAGCCCTAGCACTAGGCAGCACAACCCCAAGAGCTCCACAGCGGAACACACGAAGGGAGCATCATCAGGCACCAAGAACACCACCAATTGCAGCAGCACCTCGCCTTTAAAGCATGCATCACGCCCACAACAAGCAAGTCAGTCACCGGTAGGTGATAAAAGGAAGGCCAGCATGCTGACACAGCTCGCTGTGCAGCAGTGCATAGTGCCACTCAACTCGTCGCGCAAGGGTGTGCTCGTGTTGGCTAGTCCTTATTGCTAGCCTGCAACCATGCACCTGTGTGTTTCACTTTGCATAATCACGTGCACAGAACTAACATGTCACAAACACGTCAGATCCGACATGACTAGGGGTGGGTGTCTGGTTTTGCCAGCGAGGCTCGGCTAGCCTCAACGAGGCTCGGCACTCTGGGGAGGCCCTAGTTGGTGCATTACGGATGGAAAATCACTTTTTTAAATCTGCACGGATTGAGCCGAAACTTTTTCTGTTGTTCGCTTATACATATTAATGAATATTAACGTTGAGACCGGGTGGAAAATATGGGCGTGTGAGCCAGGAAAATTTGGTATCCGACTACACTCCCCCCTGTTGCACACCCCTTTTAATTCTTCCTGGTGTTACATACTAATAAATAGATATCATTAATGAAGATACTTGGTTAAAAAGATGGGCCTATCAGCCGATTCAGTCACGAAAATTTCGGATTTGGGATTTTTGGGGGATTTCTGGGGAGATGGGGCTGATTCCGCCCAAAAATTGGACACCCTCGCTGGCCGACAAGTGTCTTCCACACTCGGCGAGTCTCGGCGAGGTCATGACCCACCCTTAAACATGACACAAGCTGACATACGCACACACACACACGTACTACGTACTTATACACGCTCAGGATGACAGCTGGCGACGGCTGTGTGCAGCAGCCCTCATGGGTCCCATCCTCGAATCCCTCCAGCAGGGCAAGGGACAGCTGGCAGGTGGGCAGACGACAGCTGGGCAGGCGACAGCTGGGTTTGACGACGGTAGCGCAACAGGCACAGCAGACAGCAGCGTAGCGTACAGCAGTGTGGCCTTCAGCGGTGGTGGCGTAGCTGCCCGATCAGGAAGAGAGGAGGAGCAGACGTGGCAGGGCTGGAATGTGAACATGTACGCGGTGTGCCTCTATGGGCTGCTGCTGCCGTTGCAGGTGAGGAGGGTGGGGGGGGGTGTAGCGGTGCTGGTGTTAAAACTAAGTGGGTAAAAAAGCCGCACAGTCAATTGGTGTCTTGGCCAGTGCTGCTACCATTACACGTGGGGTGCAGCTACCATTGCACGTGAGGTGAAGCCAAGTGAGGAAGGTGGGGATTGTAGGGGTGTGTTGGTGGTAAGCATAGAAGAGGGAGAAAGCCACACAGTCGGTTGGTGTCCTGATCAGTGCTGCTGCCATGCAGGTGAGGAGGGTGGGGTTTTTAGGGGTGCTTGTGGTGAAAATAGGAGAGGGGAAAAAAGCCTCACAGTCAGTCAGTGTCTTGGCCAGTGGTTGAAGCATGAAGGGGTATGCATTCAGGGATCCTTCGGCCTCTGCCCTCACAGAGTGCGTTTGCACGTCTCTCCAACAGAGGCAGGATGTGTGAAACAAGAAGCTTTATAAAAAAAGTTACACTGTAGAAATAACTCCTGTAGTTCAGATCGTCATGCACAGATAGCGGGCAGTGCATCTGAGGAGGGAGGGCACTGATCCTGCCTTGTCAAGGAGGCCTTTTAAAGCAAGGAGGCCCTTTAAAGCAAGAGTGTCCGCTTGGTGTAGTGTGTCAACCATTATTTCTGCAGGGTTGTGTCTTGCATCTGTGCCCACAGAGCGCTGAATGCACACCAGAGCAGAAAGGATTTATTTTAAATTTAGATTACGAGGTTGTCTTGCATCTGTGCCCACAGAGCACTGACTGCACACCAGAGGAGGGAGGTGTGTCAAGTTTTTATTGTGAATTACAGGGTTGTGTCTTGCATCTGTGCCCACAGAGCGCTGACTGCACACCAGAGGAGGGAGGGCATCGGCTGTGCCCCATCAAGGAGGCCTTCAAGGGCCTGCTGGTCATGCTGTGTGCGGATGACATGGGTGCCCAATGGCTGAACGACCACATCATCGTCCGCGCAGGCCCAGCCTTGGTGCATGTGGGTGTTGCTGCTGTTGTGAGGTTGTCTTGTGACGCAAGGTGTGTCGTCTGGTTTGTGTTGAGAAATGACTTGGTAAGGGCACTGCATTTACCTAGCCCGTGTTGCCCTACAAGTCAACGTCGGCACTGTGTTGTCTGGCCAGTATGGTGCGTGAGTGCTGTCACTCTTGTCCTGATGGTAAGTATCAACGCATCAAAATGAGTGTGCAAGTGAGCACATCCACTGTGTACCAGCATTGGACTGTGGAAGCCACCCACATTTTTCTATGAACGTTCCATATATACAGCTGCTAAACAGTTCCTCTCTTTTAAACCTGTAAGGCCATAATGGCATATGCAATCACATGCTGTCAAACGTTAACTATAATATAACCCCAACCACCCACAACCCGTTGCCACCCTGAACATGGAGTTAACACGGCAGGCAGCCAAAACGCTATTTTGCCGTCCTTATTTCGCTCACCCACCTTTAGCATAGCGTCTGCTACAAACTGCAAATGCCTGAATATGCCACGCCTGCCTGCCTGCCTCCCTGCCTCCCG
>Ga0307963_1000161_pt1 | contig 37484 bp, 43 predicted proteins | sample OrgLakmetagen594_FD_201829 | JGI IMG/M metagenome (GOLD analysis project Ga0307963, IMG submission 201829) | Saline water microbial communities from Organic Lake, Antarctica - #594 | ecosystem: Environmental > Aquatic > Non-marine Saline and Alkaline > Saline | place: Antarctica: Organic Lake... | reverse complement strand
CACACACACACACACACACACACACACACACACACACACACACACTCACACACACACACAACACACACACACAAACATACACACCACATATTCACACTCACATTTGCGCACAAATGTTTTCAAATGCACACACACACACACACACACACACACACACACACACACACACTCTCACGCGCGCACACACACACACAGACACACACACTCATGCGCACACACACACACAAACACACACACGCACACACACACACACACACATACACACACACGCAGATTACACACACGAATACACACACATTCACACTCACTTACACACGCAATGACACAGACGCATACATGTGCACGCGTACTCTAACCTTTACCAGGGTGGTTTCAGCATTATGGACACGTTGGTCGGGATCAGGGAAGCTGTTGATCCAGTGGATGATTTTGCCTCCTCAATTGGGGCAAGGGACGAAAGCCTTGCCCTGCTTGCCACCAGCCCAGGCATCGGTGCGTACATTGCAACTTTTATTCCCCTCTCCACATCCGTTCGTTCATGCAACGTTTGAGAGCATACGCATGTAGGCAATAGTTTGTGGCGAGTGGCAGACTTGCAGACCTTTGTTTGTCTATTCCTGTCTGCATGCTGCATATGTGCTGGTTTGGTCAAACTGTAAGGCGTAATGACGTGCATATACGGACGTTTTCAGTCCTGCATCCCTGTGTGTACTTGCATCGTGGCTATTTCATGCTTCTGTGTGTGTTTTCAAAGGCTCGTAAGTCGCATACTTTCTTATGCTTGTGTGTATGCCTGTTACAGCATCCCAGTGTGTCTGCGATACGCGTATCATGTGCAAATTCATCTCAATCATGAGTCTCCAGCAGCACATACGTCCTACGGACTAAGTGTAGTTGTCAGCCGACCAGAGTGGCCGCCTAGATAGTTTCTTGCTTTACGCATGCATAAACATACACACACATGCACGTGCGCACGCACACACACACATACACACACATACACACACTCAAGCCCCGCACCTGCAGGCCCTCCGGACCTGTGTTGGCTGCAGAAGTCAGCCAAAGGCACCTGGTCCAGCGCAGCAGCTCAGCCCCGTGGATACTACCATTTTACAATTGGCAGGTTCGTAGGTCTGCAGTTGGCTCGGCCCCATGGAAATGTCATCAGCAATCCATGTAACCGGCTGGTGTGCAGGGTTGTGCGTGCTGCATGTGTCTGCCGTTTGCTGTTGATTGCTATTAACCTTGCTCTTCGGTTTTCACTGGGAGCGGTGTTGTTGCGTTGTGAGTTAAGGTCAATCCCTTTGTAACTTGATTGTGGAGAAGTATAGGTTAAGGTCAGTATGGATCACAAGACCTCCAGCTGCATACGGAGCTTGTGCCAGTGAGTTGCTGCCTCTCAAGATGAAAGAGCAGCATTGGTCTTCTTGTGATGTCAGCCTAAATTGTACCAAGTGCATGCTGTTTGCTGACATATATTTCAACCACCATTGACTGGTGGCACAAATACATACACACAGGGACACTTCAGGGCCTGCTGCTGTGGCCGCTTATTTTGCAGGCAAGCTCATTCTCCGGTGCTTGTGCTCATGTGTCCGTACACGCTTGCCTGTGTATGTAAACGTGGGTGCGCATGTGCGTGTGTCTATTCACGTATCCCTTCATTTGTGCATGAATAAATGTAAGCTGAGGAAGAATGAGGAGGAGTACCTTGAAGGGGTACTCAGTATTACTTATTTTTTAAGAGGTATCAATAGGGTGGGAGGGAATCGGCCCAGGGTAAGAGGGGGGGAGGGGCAGCAGGAAGGGGTGCTCATTTGCATTGCTAGCGAGGAAGCAGCAATGCTATCACAATTTGTTCTTGTGAAAGAAAGAGGGGCCGGAGACAAGGCTTGCTCAACCACAGTGCTGGTGAAAAAGCAGCATCGTTCTCTTTATTCCTGTTCTGTGCTTGCGCTGGATGCTTGCTGCTTACTGTATGTTCAGTGAGCCTGTTCAAGAGACATCAGGCAGAGTTTGCTCCAGGAAACAGACTTTTCCTCTCCCTCATCTTTCTTGCAGAGGTGACTTCTTTAGTGGAGCCTATGTCTCTTATGCAGGTAAGCCCGTGGTGCCTGTTCTTCAGAATAGCCCACCACGTTCAGCTTATTTGCGTTACATGTATCCATGCCAAACTTGCAAATTTGCGCTTGTGTGCTCGTCAGGGTTTGCTATTGCATGCATGAGTAAATACGTGTAAAGAGTACATGCATGCATTCATGAGTAACTAGCTATGGACTGTACAACTGCTGTGCGCATTAGCGTTGCTATGGATTCTGCATCTGCCATGCTCTTTTCATGCTCAGGGTCTTTGGTACTCCTCAGAGATGAAGATTGAGCGCGGCTTTTACTGCTGCTTCGACCCAATCTCTCGGCTAGACCTCAGGAGCGAGCTGTGTATTCCAGGTGCGACTGCCTTAGGAGGGTCCCACACCTTACTCTCGTGCAGGAGGGTTGAAAATAGCTGAATTGCACGTCCAACAGCCAAAACTAGGCGTCAAAAGCATTTCTACTGTTCTGTCCAAAACGTCAGGCACAATGTTCAGCGTTTTGCTCTCAACCTGCACAAAGCACGCTGGTCACACGTGAACATGCAGCAATGGTTAGATGCCTGCAGAATCCCAAACATTCAAACCAAGGATCAAGCACAGCGTAAGCAGGCTCAACTTGGAAACAACCACTGAAGGCCGGACTCAAAGCACACGGCTGCATCTTCAAACAAAGGAGTTGTGTATCCGTGTCATGGCATGTTGTTGCAGGCGGCGTGCTATGCGGTGCGTTGGATGCCGAGGGCGGCGTGCACGACGTGACGCCAAGCCTGTGGCGCAACTGCCAGCTGGCGTCCTTCCTGCGCAACGAGTTGTACGACCCAGAGCTCACGATGCATTCAGAAGTGCTGCACAGGTAATGCAACGTGTTTGTGTGGCGCCTGAAAACGTTGCCCCTTGCACCTGTGTCCCTGTAAGTGCTCCTGCAAGTGCACAAGCTGCACAAGTGCGTTGTCGACTTCAGTAAAAGGAGGTTGCTCTTCTTTAAAGGGGTTGCCATGTTAAAAGAGAGTGTGTTCCTGCAAGTCCACGAGTTGCAGAGGTGGTGCATTGTTTCCGTTCTTTGTCTTTCTTTCCAAGTTCTTTGTGCCGGGTTTCTCTGCTGGCCCCTCAAAAATAGCATTACTCAGCTGACTCTGTGCTTACCGCTCTCTACAGCTACAAGGAACGTCCCCTGTTAATGCATCAAAGGTGCTGACCTCTCACGTCTTGTCATTATGTTGTAATAATAAGACTGTGCAGAGTTTTTGAGAAGGTAGAATGCAGAACGCAAAAACTCCAACCTCCCAAATACCCAGTGATTGCCTGCTACCTGTTATGTGCTTCTCTGCAGATCTTCGCAAGTGCTGGAAGTGAGTGGGGAGGCAGCCTTTCTGCAGTCCGTAATCCAAATGTACACGGAGGGCGCCCTGCCCCATGCCCTTTACCTTCTCACACAAGACTCGGTAAGAAGAAGGGCGGGGCAAAACATTGACTATCCACATGCACACACACACATACACAAACGTTGCTTTCACACACTGCAGTCCTCCCAAACCACTTTGATCACCTCACCTCACTAAAGAACACTGAACAACAACCAACGAGGGTGCCGACCTTCAGAAGTTAACTTGTGAAGTTCCAAGCACGATGAACAGCTGATTGGAGTGTGCACAAGTCGTTGTCCGCCACAGACAGACAGACAGACAGACAGACAGACAGACAGACAGACAGACAGACAGACAGACAGACAGACAGGGCTTGTGCCCACTCCTATACATGTGAAGCAAATCTTTTCCAAGCAGGTAAACAAACGTTGCCACTCGCTTGAATCTTGTTCCAATGCGCACGTCCACTCAGGGGTGCGGCTGCAACGCTGAGCATATGGACCTTGTGCTGTGTACCATCTTCCACTACTTCTCCCGCCACTGGCGGTGGCAGGATGCCCTCAATTTCTTCAGCGCGGTAACAGAGGTCAGTAGGGTACCCTGGCACTGCTCCTTGTCAGATGTTTGAGTTTGCTAGGGGTGTTGGGTTGTTCCCTGTTCAGGGGCTCCTGTTTCTTACATCTGTACGTATGTGCAGAGCTAGCCCAAATGTTGTTGCTCTCGCCTTGTTTATGCTGATTATGGTCATTCACTCAAGGGCTGACTCTGTGCCAGGTGACAAAAGCCCCTGTGCAGCTGTGAGCTCGGTATGCCTCCGCTAGTTCACTCTTTGACCATCAACCAGGCTTATCCGGTCAAGGCAGAGCTTGCTGACGCCAGCCTGCTTGAACGCAAAGTTTTTGACACCTTCAGAGCTTCCTTACCCATCCACAGGTCCACCCAGCTGCTGCAGTGTATGCTGCCTCTAGCCGGCATGAGCGAGAAGTTTTAGACACCTTAAAGAGCCTCCTTACCCATCCGCAGGTCCACCCAGCTGCTGCGGTGTATGCTGCCTCCAGCCAACGTGAGCTGGGCAGCTTTGAAGGCAGCTTTGCTACGCTGAGTGCCGCCTTCAATATGCCAAAGGCCCAGGAGCAGCCCCCTCTGCTCGTCGCATTAGGCATGGAGTGCCTGTATGCAGGTGTGTGTGTATGTGTGCAGTGTGGGTGCATGTGTGGGTGTGGGTGAGGGTGTGAGTGTGGGTGTGGATGTGGGCGTGGGCGTGGGCGTATGTGTGGGTATGCGTGTAGGGGTGGAGGTGGAGGTGGAGGCAATTTTGTGTGCATGAGCGTCAACTTTTTCCCACGCACTCTCAGGTCAAAGACAAGCAGCTGTCGGTCTTGCAAAAACAGCCATCCAAACAGCGTACACGCTGCGGCCTGCATGGTTGCTGCTTGCGCGCTGCTACATTCGGATGGGGGACATGAGGCAAGCCCTGATTGTGTTAAACCTGGCTCCTAGCCCCCCTCAGCGCGAGGACTCTCAGGTTTGTGCTGCGTACGTGTACATTTGCTTTATGCACCAGGTCCTCTACATATAGGTATATGTATTTATCACGTTTATTGTCTGTGCTTAGGAGTAGGAGCGGAGGGCAATGTCAAAAAGAAGGGTGAGGGAGGAAGAGTGCAGCTGCCAAGTAGGAAGGGAAAGAGCAAGCTGATGTTTCCACTGGGCAGAAGAAGGGATTCTCATAAGGCGTGCAACCCAGCCTGTGTTGGCCTCTTGAAACCTCCCAAGCCGTCGTCCTAGTCCCACTTCTGAGCCAACCATCACCGGATTTGTTATAGCTGCTATCCCATGAGTCCTGTATTTCTCCGCGTGCCATGCTGCAGGGTGTCTTGTTTACCGTGCCTCCCCCGCACCAGTCCATCACCAAGCCTTCAATGGCGCACCGCAGTGACCCTGAGCGCAAGTTTGCAAAGAGGCTAGCGGCAGACATGGTGGGTGGATGGGCGTGTATCATGGGAGACACACTTTCATGTTCATCCGTGTGCAGCACCTGAATCGATGTGGGAGCAGCTACTTCACTGCTTTATCATAAGTACGTGTCCGTATCTCTTCCTCTCGATACGGTACATGTGTCGAATGTGTGAACAATGTGTGTGCCAATGGGCAAGCCTATGACGTGTGAAGCAGGGCGTGCCTGTACACACCTTGTGGCTTTACAAGTAGTAAGCCGTCAGAGGCGCTGTAATAGTTACAGTTGGAACCCAGCTCAAGTGCTGTCAGCGTCTCACAGCGTGTGTGTCTGTGTGTATGTGAGCACATACCTCTTTTTGTGCTTCTATTGTAGGCATCGCGCAAATCAGTTGCCTCGCTCAGCCCTTGTTATGTGCACGTTGGCGTGCAGGCCTGCTGTGCAGCGGAGCCCATCCTGCCTGGCTCAATGCTTGTGAACAAGGAGCCCTTGGACATGTCTCCTTGGTGAGGAACACTTACAGGGGGGGTATTGAGGGAGGGTTTGTCCAGGGTGTGATGCATTTTTGGTTGTCCTTGGTACAGATTTAAGTTTGTTAGTTCTTCTGCAAGCTGTGAGCAAGTGAGGACCTGCCATCAGGCTTTGCCTGCTTCACCTTCATCTGCCATCTGTAGTGTCGTAAATGGGCTACAATGTCCGGCCTGTCTTTGTGTGTGTAAGCTGCGTGAAAACACTTGCATGTGTTTTCTCACAGCGTAAAATCTTAAATGGAGAGAGCTACTTTTCCAAAACAAAGACCCGCTTTGTAGGGCCAGGTATTGATTGGGCTTTGGCATGTGAGCAGGCCAGGACACATGAACACCGTACAAGGCATAGACAGTGCTGACACCGCTCATACGCACGCTAACCCTTACACGTGCCCACAGGCCTGACATTGGGCCCTACCGCGCCTCAAGAGCGGTGCTGTCTTCCGCGTATAGCTTGCTCCAGGTATTTGTTGCCGTCAGTCCCTCCACGCTTGCATTGTTGTTGGAATCATCATGGCTTCATGCCCGAAGTGAAGAACACCATTGGTGTTCTCTGGCTTTTAATGCACATTAAGGGCATTGATGGGGAGGTAAAACAGATCCCGAACATGCAATAAAACATGCTGGGGCGCCGTGAGTGCCAAGCTTGTCGTCACTCTTCTCACTTTGCACTGGCAGGAGATCGTGGCATCGTTGGGCTGGGACCAGTTCTTGGAGTTGCGTGCGAGGGTGTTTGTCATGCACTCGGAAACAGGCAGCATAGCACCAGCAACTGTGCATGAGGTGCGTTTGTTGGAAGTCTCATGAATCCAGTGCCGTTGTGGAGGTGTTCCAGATGCATGCTTTGAGTGCTATGTCTACTTGTGGTGCTCCCGGCCACCTTGGCTTTGGGCGTATGTCATCTGTGTTTACAATGCTTGCAAACATATGTATTGTGCTGCAATAGGGCGGAGGATACTATGACAGCCATGCGAGGCGTTGAGAAGGCATGCTCCTCTCGTCATCCTTTGATTTCAGTGTGATGATACACAAAAGCACATGAACAAACACACTTCATCCTTTAATTCCAGTGTGATGAAACACAAAAGCACATGAACAAACACACACACCGCCCTTTCATTACAATGATGATATGATGATTCACAAAAGCACACGAACACATGAAAAAGCACACACATCATCCTTTGATTTCAGTTTGATGATATACGAAAGCACATGAACAAACACACACACACATTTTGATGGTCGTGTTCAGCAAGAATGGGGTACTTTTGTAATGTTAAACCTCCCACCTCGTACGGCAAGTCTGTGAATACTCCCTCCTCTGACTCACAGGGAGCACCAGCACAACATCAAACCCCAGCAGATCCCCCGCAGACCTCGGCCTCAGGCACAGCTGCTGCTGCTGCTGCGCAGGCGTTGCAATCGAATGCCGCCGCAAGCACCGCTCCTGCCTCTGTGGACTTGACCAAGCTGTCCCTGCAGCATGACGCGCAAGCTAACGGTGGTGTAGTAAGCACCAGCAGCTTCACAGCAGACGATGGTGCCACTCCAGTGGCTCTCAATGATGAGGGCAGCTCGGTGCACCACCCCTCACCTGCCAGCCCTAACAGCCAGCAGCCAGAACTTGCCCTGCCTGGCTCAGGCACCAAGGCCACTTGTCCTGTGCCCATGGATGTGTTTGCCAACGCCACAGTCGCAGCTGCAGCAGCAGCAGGTTCGACGGACGGCAAGCCTGTGGATGTTGTGGGACACCCTGAGCCTGAGGCCCAGCAGCAGTCTCCGGCTGGTGCGTGCGGTACTGGAAAGACAGGGGCATGGTGTGTGCTGGAGCGTGCGGCACAAGAAAGCATTGGGTAATGTGTGCTGGTGCGGATGGCACAGGAAAGATATAGGACTATGTTGTGGCGCGTTTGGCACAGGAAAGACATTGCATGGTTTGTGCTAATGCGTGCGGTACAGGGATAACGATTTATGTGTATGTGTGTGTGCGTGAGTGTGTGCGTTATAGCTCGGGCAGTTCAGGTGAGACCTTGAGTGGGTGTGAATACAAAATGTGCATACATGTAGCTGATGCACAAAGGGATGCAGCAAAGACACACCTGCATTATTTAGGGGATGAAATATACATGTATAAAATTGACCAGTTCCTCTTTACTTTGCTTTGCTGCAAAATGATGATGCAAATAATGTGCCCAGGTTCTTCTTGTACACACTCTGCTTGTACACAAGGTCACGTCACCTATCCGTGGCATGTTTGATGCGTACATCGTTGCATTTCACATCCACCATAACCTTTCATCCCGCCCCTGTGACGCAGACGTCAGCATCATAGACGTGGGGGCGTTGGCAAGCAGCTACCTGCAGGAGCAGGAAGGTGGCCCTATGTCCGGGCAGCCTCTTAGCAAGGGTCCATCCACAATCCAGGGCTCACCGTCTCTGTGGAATGTGGTGTTTGCCGGAGGTAGCAGGTGCGCATGTATGCATGCGTGTGTGTGTGCGTGCAATCAAGATTGTGAGTGCGTAAATGTGCATGCATGTATATCGCGGGGGCTCGGGGAGATGTGAATTTAGGGCTTGCCGTGCTGCAATGTACCATAGCATTTGGAGTTCTCTAGTTCTCTAGAGTTCTCGCGGTGCACTTATATGGAGCACTTTCTATTTTCTTTTTGAAGTGCCTTGAAAGCTCCCCCCTGCCCTTACTTCGACTTTGCTGAGCCCTAACCTGTGATTTAATTTACATTGCTGACATCCTCAAAGCAGAGATGAATCGGCGCAGGTTTCAGCAATGCACCCTGTTCCTGCCAAAGTGGATGCGAAATTGAAAAGGCACTGGGCCCCGCACTGCTCAGTGCAAATTGGTACAATCAATCTAACCATACACTAATTAACACGCATCTGCTTACTGTCATGTCCACCATAAAGGCATGTACAAGCAGCAAACGCGCTACAATTATATTCATCTGCACCTGCCTGTGCGTATCCACCCCATGCAGGTTACACGTGGGTGCGAGTGGGGCCCCGCGTGTGCTGCCTGCAGCTCCAGGGCCTGTGACTGAGGCATGTGAGGTGTGTGTATGTACGTGAGGCCTGTAAGGTGTGTACATGTATGTGGTGTGTGATTGTGTGTATGTGAGGCATGTGAGGTGTGTACACGTGCGTGCGTGTGTATGTGAGACATGTGAGGTGTGTGTGTATGTGAGGCTGATGAGATGTGTACATTTATGTGTGTGTATGCGCATGCTGTGTGCGAATGTGTGTATGTGAGGCATGTGAGGTGTATACACGTACGTGCGTGTGTATGTGAGGCATGTGAGGTGTGTGTGTATGTGAGGCATATGAGGTGTGTACTTGTACGTGCGTGTGTATGTGCATGCTGTGTGTGATTGTATTTATCCCTGTGAATGCGTGTTAGGGCATGACCGTGTGTGTATGCGTGTGCAATGCGTTTGCAAGACTTGAGATGGTGGCATGCGTCATTGCATTGAGGGCATTTCAGAGGGAAGGAGGTCACAGTTTAGAGGTAAAAAGCTACAAATGTTAAAAGGAGACGTTGCACAGGTAAAAGACAACACTTGAAACCTGACGTGTAGCTCGTAGTAGTGCTGGCTGCAACAGGCCGCCCTTACTTTAATGCTGATCCCGTCTTTTTGGCTCTGGCTGCTGGACACTTGCACACCCCTTTGCAAGCAGAAGTTCAACGTCTTCTTCTAGTGTGTTTGTATGTGAAACTTTTTTGTGTACTCGGATGTTTGCTTTCCTTTGATCACCTTCTGAAGCACTTGTTGCCCCCACGCGTTTACTTGCAGGTCAGCAGCAGCCGTGCAGGCCCTGTATGCGAAGGCACCACCCAAGGGGAGAGCACCCAAGACTGTGCAGCCATTCTCACAGCAGACGCTGGCACCGCAGGAGCGAGCAGCTCTGCTGCCGGGGCGGCTGCTGATCATCCGCCTGCAGGGAGTGTGAGCGGCCGTGGGGTTGGTGGTGCCGGAGGTAGCAAATCTGCAGGAGTGAGTGCTCAAATATTAGCCACAGGCGCAACCCCTGGCCCTGGCAGCAGTTTGCAGCCCCAGCTTCAAGCACAGGCCTTTGGGAGCAGTGGCGTGCTGAGTTCGGTGGACTCAGACCGTGAGACCGTCATCTTTGGTGAGGAGGAACCTCATGATGACAGGTCAAAGCGGCTGTGCGTCAGGTGCGGCTTGGTTGTGTGTGTTTGTGAGCAAGGATGGTTGTCTGTACCGATGTGTGTATGACATTGAGAACGTGTGCGGATTATTTAAAGTGTGTGGTTGGATATCCGTGTCTTTAAGGCTAACGTGGCCAATTAATGATCTCCATGGGACTAGCTGAGGAATTTTGCTTTGCATGGAGCCTAAACATACATCCCTCTGGAAAGCATCTCTTTGTTAAAGTACATTTACCTCCTGCATATACATGTACAATTGTTCTCGTACAAACCTCAGCTGGAACAAAGGTTTTGTTTTTTGTACCTTACTGCAAGCCTCACCTCTACATGCTGCTCACGCTATTCTGCATCAGGTGGTTAGACGAGCTCATCATCGCTCTATGGCACGACCTGCAAGCCTACATGGAATGGAAGGCCCAGGACAAAGAGCTGCTGAAGACCATGAACAAGAGTTTGGCTGAAGTGGTGAGCACACCATTATGATTGTAATAGTATTGAAGACCAGGTGTGCTGAGTGTTGGAGGGCTGCACGGCAAAAGAGGCATTCGTCCTGAGGTAACAGGCACCCTCTTTTGACGCCAATCGCTGCAATGTCCTTTTTCGTGCAGGTACTAGAGGTCCCCGATGAGGTTTTGGCCTTGGGCTCACAGTCCAGCCTACCCCCTTCCCCCAGTGCATGCTTGCCTCCAGGATTACGGCGCCTGCCCCCTGGTGTGTGTGTGTATGTGGTCAGTCTATGTCAGCGGTCGGTATAACAACACTTTGGCACACAATTTGCGTCCCCAAACGAAATGCTGTTTAAACTTTGTAATATAGAGCGGCTGTGATGAACGCTGGCAGGCAGGAATTTGGGGCACACGAGTGTAAGCATGTATAGGTGACAGCAAAGACAGCTCACGATCATTGCCTTTCAACTCCCAGGAGAATGGCTCCGTCGAGGTCTATTGGCGGAGCGCCTCTTGTGCCACGACGCTGATGCACTGCTTGCATACCGGTGCTGCATAAAAACAGGGGGCTTCAATTTGGTTGCCCTGGCCGCCATCCTGAGGCTGGCTGCCCACAGCGGGGATGCATTAGAGGTCAGTAACTGTAGTTCCAAGGATGGATCATTTATCCTATTTCATGCTAGACGCTAATACCTTTTTTTCTTCTTCTGAGCGCCACTTGTGTGTTGTACGGACGGTACCAACCTCGCACCGCAGATGGGTAACTTGAACATGGGAGGTACTGCTCTGACACCTTCAGCTCCAGTGCCGAATGAGCCTGTGCTTTACTGATTTTAGCAGTCCAGAGTTTGTCCTGCAATCTCTGTTTGTGCTTCCTTAAGCAAGCTAAAATACGGGGCCTTTTTTGGATGCCTGGCTGGAAACAAATATGCCTCCGTGGGTCACCAAGTCAATAAAGTTTGTCATTCTTCTAAATTGTATAGAGATTTTGCAGCAACATCTCTTCGGATTGCTTCATGCTCAACGAGAATCTGCAGCCTTGGTGAACTGAAAAATTGTCATTTGGATCAGTCCTTAAAAACCAGCTTCTGCGCACGCAGCATTGCTCATGCACTGTATTTCAACCAGCACCTCACAACACCGTCCTCGACAGGCTATTCGCTGCTGTTATGCCATCCTCAGCTGGCACTGTGATCAGTTGTCCCTCTCAGCACAGCCGCAGCCAGCTAAAGTCCGCCCCATTGCTTGTCCCTCTGCCGTTGTGTGCTGTATACGACACCTGGTGGCGCGGCTGGGCATGGGAGCAGTGCGGAGCATGGTGGCTGAGGTAGGCCTATGTCTATGCATGCACATATCGACAGAAATGCTATTGACATCTCTGTCTGTAATAGAGATTAGAAGGTTATGATGCAGGTCTATCCTGATATAGGATTTTAGGTTTTGATGACCCTGACTGCGATGCAAGCTTTTCATTTTGCCCCCAATAAGAAGCGTACCTTCCTGACATCAGGTATCAACAGGGTAGCAGCAACAACAGTAATAACAAAAATTAACCGGTTTCCACAAACATCTGCTGTATGGCCTCCACACACATATCTCTGGCCCTCCTTTTCTTGTTGGATACAACAAAGTGGACAAGTGAGGGAGCGTTGCTAGCGCTGAAAATTTAGCAAAGCCCTACCGCGCACAACACGTGCGTGCATATGCATGTGTGCGTGTGTTCGTGTGCAAGTGTGTCTGTGTGTGCGTGTATGCCTGTGTTTGTGCGTGTGCACCTGTATTTGTGTATGGCTTTATCTGTAAATCCTGTAAATCCTGTATGTGTGTATGCGCGCCTGTCTGTATTCGCACATAAAACCTTTGTTTCTTCTGCACACAGGAAATGGAAGGCTCTGCAAAAGTGTCTTGTGCTAATGCTGCTGTCATCAAGGCAACCTTTGAAGTGCTGCTTGGTTGAAGTGACATCCCACTTGTGATGCTAGTCTGACACCGAAATCAGTATGACGTGGAAGGCGTGTATTTCCGCCCTGACTGCCTTGATTGCGTTGCTGACTTCTGCTATGCATTTGCATGCAAGCTCGAGCATAATGATAAAGAAAGTAGATTAGGATGGGCAAACAATAAGTTTGGAAATACGTCAATCTCAATAAAACAGAGAGTCGACCATTTTTGGTCCGGGTTCTTTGCTTGGCTTTTTAACCTGATATGCATGATGCATGCACAAGTCTCAAGGGACCTGGCAAGTATCAAAGTGGCTCCCTTTCTTTATATTATGGGGAACGATGACGATGTTTTAATGGTTTCTAATGCATTTATTAACCTGATCCTTACAGGTGAGGCTATCTTATAAACGACAAAACGCAGTATGAAGGTTTTGACCTTATATAAAGAGGCTTGAAGCCTTAGTATATGCCATTAAGGGATGCCAACATATAGCCTTGCATACCTACAAGGTTTGCAAAATTACAAAAAAAGGCCTTCAGTTGCATACCTACAAAAGCGATCAAATACTCAGCTCCGAAGGCACAGCACTTAAGGCAGGCCTGAGGTGTACTTTTCTTGAATGCTATCTACCAGCTAAAAAGTGCTCAGCAAGGCTTGTACGTTTTGGGGGAAAGGAAAAGGATTAACACTCAAATCGCTATGCAGCATCTCGTCCCATTGGTATCATGTTAAGAATGAATAAATAATAGTAATAGAGCAGCCATGCCAGGCTGGAGGCCATTGTAATCCAAACTAAACTACAACTAATTCATAGTTAAAACTGAATAATAAAGAAGACGCCCAGATGGCAATTATGGTCATAGGAAGACGCAAGTCGTTGGAATAGTGCTACCAAGTACAACCACTAGTCCAATTATTCACTACCTCATCCAGCAGCTTGTTTGAAATTTATTAGATCATGATGCAAGGTTTACAAGGTTTACAAGGGAAGGCCTTCAGTCAAAGCGTGCGACTGCTAGCTGATTTAAGATCGCGATGCAAGAGCGGCGCCTGCAAACGCCTCGCCCTCACTGTACCTCATCGATGAAGAGCTCAGCACCATCCTGCACAATGATATCGAGCCATTACAACATAAAATTGTTGGGTCAGTGCCTGACGAGTACATGAAGCGGCTATTTTGGCTCCACCTGCACAGGCGACAGGCTCAGTACAAAACATCAGCTCCTTCCTCATTCTTTGCAAATAGAGGTTTTCAGTACTCAGCATTGAAGACAAAGCTGCACAAGGAATCCTGCAGGATTTATAACAACGGAATGAATCATAAGATGCAAAATGTCTTCTAAAGCTCTCTCATGAAGGTAAAGCTCACAACTTTCCCTTCTTACTGTGCTTTTGACTCATATCATGAGTCATATGACTGCATGAAATCTACAAGCACAAAAATGAACGCGTGCCCGTGCAACCAAGGTGCGTCCTTTGCTCAGATGCAGGGGATTTCTGTTGCTGCAGCTTGCAGTAACACATCCTGATGGAAGTAAGCATGACTCGATGTCAGGTATATAACTAACCTCCTGCTGGCTAACACGGACATCACCATCTCCCTCCCTTGTCTTTGCACCAGGCATACATCTTGCTGGTTTCTTTCAAGGGGTTACAAGGGGTTACAAGGATGGCCTACAGCCCGAGTCTCTGGTTCCTTTTAAGTACGTTGGTTCCTCAAGCCCCCTCTTCCTAGTCCAAAATACACACAAACATCTCCTTGCCCAGCTCTCACTTCCTGCTGCTGCATTGTAATTTGCTGCTCCTCCTGCCTCCTGCTCACCTGCACACCGAGTTGTCCAAGTGTCTGCTTCTCGTCATCTGTGCTGATCTCCTCAGGGAAGGGGGCCTCAGCGCTGCGGATGGAGATCTTCTGGCTGATGGCTTTGACCTGTATGACAGCAGGGAGGGCGTGTGTGTTTTGCCTGAGTAAGCATTGTGATGTGTCACTTGTGTATATGTGCGTGCGCGTGCATGCTTCTCCATGTGTGTTATGCATAAGCTCATCATACAAAAATTCCTTATCAGGAGTTGAGCAATCAGCAATGCGTAGGGTGACAAAGCCTATATAATAAGGCAGTGATCATCATAGCCTATAGAACAAGACAGTGATCTCTACAAGACTGCCACAATTCATACAAATCAGTGGTGCTTGCACGCAACTTACCTTGCACAGCTTCTCACACAGAGTACGCAGCGCAGCAAGCGTGGTGCTGGTAGGGAGCTTCTTCTTATGCGACCCCAATTTTGCTCCCACCGTTGCTGCCACACACGTGAGCGTAACTTCCAGCATGGAGCTGCAACGCACGCGTGGCAACTAGCTGACTAAGCTTGCGAAAGATGCGGGGTAGGGACGGCAGCGGCAGGGGCTTGTAGGTACGCATTTGAGCAGACAGACGTCTAGTTCATCTGGAGCAACTTTTTGACAGAGGGGATGCCAATGTAGAGCTAAGAGTTACAAAGAGCAAGCGAGATGAAATGATAGATAGATAGGTTGACATACATGTGCAACAAATGCAAGAGAGGGGGGTCTGCTGGGGTGATGGCGCTAATGGAGGCTGCCATGTGTGCATGCTTGTATGTGTGTGTGTGTGTGTGTGTCTTGAGTCATGAGGCTTGTACCAAGGAAGGCATCAAGGCTCTCACAACTTCTTGCATTACAGCTGCGGTACAACATGAACATACAATCGTGCCAAAGACACCACTCAATCCCCAAACAAGGGGGTAAACCTACCAACATATGCTGTCCACTTACGGTCATCATTCCCCCTCACCTAGCATTGCTGACTTGAGCCGTCGGCCGGCATTGTTGGCTGCGGAGCGCACCTGCCAGGCAGTTGCCACATCTACCACACACAAACGATGCAATGCTCCCCATTACCAGTGCAACATCCATCCCTCCCCCATCAACATTGCAATGCCCCCCTCCCTCACCTGGCAATGCTGTTTGAGCTGGTGGTTTTGCTGGCGGTGCTGAGCACTGCACCGTGACGCTGTGCAAGCTGGGGCAGCCGGGGATGCAGCTTGGTCAGGACTGTAGCCTTGTCGGACCCTGCCAGGCCTTCCATGTCACTCAGCGCTTTCTGCACGACAGGCGAGGGAAAGAGAGGGAAATGTTGTTGACAGGATGCAAGGAAAGCGCTCACCGGGCTTCAATGGTCTCAGGGGCATGAAACGACATTTTCATGGGAAGGGAGCTTTTGGCTTGTATTTCCACGTTTTGCTTCACCTATTGCAAGGCTAGAACACGTCAAGTGCAAGCAATGCACGACAGCTTGATGCTGACGAGGAAGGCATGTCTGACGCCACCTGGAAGTGCTTACATTAATGTTGCTCAGTGCGTTTTATGTGAGGGCTACGGGGTTGTGAAAGCTAAGGCTGCACTTTGTTTCACCCCAAAAAAATCGAGACACTGACAAGTCCTGCTTTTTTCGTCGTAGCTTCAAACAAAAAGGAGAGCAAACACTGCCGCTCCCATTCCCTTTGCCTCCCTGCTTAGCCTGCCCTACCTGCATGTAGCGTATCTCAGCATCTGTGCGCTCTCTGCCATTCACGCCCGATCCATTCAGCATCTTCAACCGCCCAATCCTTCCTATGATCTGCATATGGTAGTAAGGGCGACATTGGGGCATTTGCTTTGAGAGTGAAGCAAAGTCACGACTAAGGCAATGAGTGGGTGCGACTTGGACTTCTCGTGTCCCTTGGAAAACGGACGCAACGTGGACCTTGACCTCGCTCATATCATTTTGTGCTGGGCCCAATAGGAGCCAGTCATCATTCAAAGCACATTACCCACCTACTAGCAAAATGGTTGGACCTGATTCCTTGCACAGCAGCACATGCACCCTATTGCACGTAACGCCCAAGCAAGGCACACCCACACCCACCCACACCCAAACCCACCCATACACACACAAGCGCACCTCAAAGCGTCCCCCAGTTTTAGACTGCCCCAACAAAGGGATCCCGGACAGCCGCAGCTCCTGCAAAGCCGGCAGCTTGTCCAGCTCATCAACGTCAGACCAGCTGCTGATGTGGCACGCACCGGCGTACAGGGTGGCAAGGCTGCTGAAGTAGGGGGGGGCCTGCTGAGGTTGCTGGTCTGCCTCAAGAGGAGGGAGAGCAATCCTGCCAAAGATGTTGTGTTTAATGCATGGGTGCAAAGCTTTTTTCCCTGACATCTCTCCCTACAACTACACGCCCTCCTGACCAAGTGCACTGCGGTGGGAAACGGATGGATAGTCTGAACAGAAATTGCTGGTCGCATCACGCTTTCATTCTGTGAGGTATAGGCTTCAGACAGGCAGGCAGGCAGGCCTTACTACACGAGACCCACCAGAAGTTGGATGTGGGGGCCACTAAAAATCACTGCTACTAACGCTGTACACACCTGATAATACCTGTGCTCTTATAATACTACACCTGCTATTACTTGCTATTAACGCTGTACACACCTGATATTACCTGCTCTTATAATACTACACCTGCTTATTACTTGCTATTAACTCTGTACACACCTGATATTAGGTATGGGGTTGTTGGAGATGTTCAGGGTGTGGAGGGCAGGCAAGCTCGCTAGCCGGGACACCTCCTGCCAGTCTGCCAGCTTGTTGTCTTCTAAGCTCAGCACCTGTGCCAAACATGAACGAGCGTGTTGTATATGTGTATATGTGTGTATGTGGGTGTGTGGGTGTGTGTGTGTGTGTGTGTGTGTGTGTGTGTGTGTGTGTGCAAGTAGTAAGAAGCCAGCGTGAGTGAGGATCAACCCAAAAGCAGATGCAAGCACAAGTCCTTGAAGTAGCGTTGCAAAGGCCAGTGCTGGCCAGGAGTTTGGGTGCTTCCTTGAGTATGTTGCTTTGCACACACGCATTGACTTAGCTACACCAAATCCGTATTTGTGGAAGGCTGCTCTGAACGGCTACAGACCAGCATGCTTCTTGGGAGCATGCAATTATGCGCACAGACTGCTCTTCCACCCCACATTTTACAGGGACAAAAACCAGTCTTGCTTACATGGGCCAGAACAAAGTACATACACTATTTATGCCGTTCAAGCCTGCACATTTCAAAAACATTTCTTTTCTGCAAAAAAAATACTACCTGGTCTGGCCAATCCTACCCACGTCACACAGAAAGTGTCCTTTCCCCCTGGAACTCGAATAACAATAGATCCTGTAGCATATTTTGGGCACGTCACACATTTAACCTCTGCAACAGTGCCTCGAAATGCCCACACCCGTGCACACACGCGCATACATACATACGCATGTACATTCAAACCTTTAAGCCTCGAAAGGGGGGCACGCCCGAGCTTCCTTCCCCCTGCAGGCTCCCTGTTTGGTCGCCGTGCTGCTGCAGGAAGTGGAGCGAGCGGATACCATTGCCCACCAAATGGAGCTCCTCTAAGCAGGGCAGGCAAGGCTCGAGCAGCACCACCTGCAGAAGGCAGGTACAGGACAAGACAAGATGCTCCTGTGTGTGTCAAAGGCTTGTAGTTCAAGCAGTTCGTTCCTTTGAAGGTATTGAGGAAGGAGAGGGTGCGAATACATCGTAAGGAAACCCCTTTGAAGTGTGACGGCGGGCACATACTTTAGCCGCACGTTACGTTACGTGCTACTTGTCGATGCCTGCTCTATTTTTGTTATCGATGGCATGCTCCTCAAAACAAGGGTTGTGCTGCTGCTTTGCTGCTTCTGTGTGTGGTAGGATTACCCTGTGAAAGCAGGTGCACATGCAAAGGAATCAAACGAGGGCGAAAAGAGGTGGTGTTTAGGAGGGCAGGTATAGTGTGCAGAAGGCAGAAGGCTTTTTAAGTTAAGGAGGTGAGGACTCGAGTCGCAGCTGTTGAGGTCTCTGGGCAGAGGGGGGCGCAGCTTCTTAAACGACCGTTGAGCCCTGCTGCTCTTCTTGCATGTCGGCTGCAGATGGCTGTCAAGTTGCAGAGAAGGGGCCTCAACCCAGCAACCCACACACAACCCAGAGAGAAGGAGGTCATCCACTTCCCACCCTCCTGTCTACCATCTACCATGATGCACTCGCCATATCGCGATCACTCATACATGTCAGTAATGTATGCACACTCACATGTACACGCACGCACACACCTGATGCCAGGAGATGTCACAGTCGTTCAGCACCAGAGCTCGCAGGGACGGTAAAGACGGGAGGCCCATGCAAGCCTCCGCTCTGGTCGGGAGTGTGAGCTTGTTGTCGCTCAAGTTTACGACCTGCCGTTATTTAATTAGGCACGCTGTCATTGCTGTCGCATTCTTAGTGCACACAATCGATGAGTAAGCCATAAATTCATTGCTGTCGCACTTTAAGTGCACACAACTGATGAGTATTTCATGAATTGCATACATATATCCACTTCTAACTCACACGTTTAGGTACAGAAAACCACCCATTCAGCATATTAGGATGGTTAAAAAGCAACAGTATGCTGAGCAGGTGCACCGATTGAATCAAAAAGGAATGTCCGAAAGGAAGTATAGAGAGGGAAAGCATTTTAGCAGCTCCTTCTTAATTACAGCGCTGTGAGCAAGCAGGGCTCTCTCTACTCTCCTTACTCCTAGGAGACACCGCTGGACCACATGCACACGGACCGAACGTGTTGCGCACTTTCGACACGTGAAAGCACTCAGCATTGCCATGTGGAGTGGGTTCCCATGTGACCTAAGGGTAACATGCCAGCGCACACACACGAGTATACGCATATATTTGTATGCTTATGCAGAGTAGAAGGCTTGCCTGTGCGCTCCAGCTCGGCAACAAGCGCAAGCACGTACACAAACGGATACACGCACGCCCACATACACGTGCACACGCACACATATTACACGTGTGCTTTTTGATGTAGCACTTCCAAGTGTCTACTTGGCAATCCACTTGGCAAGCATGCATCAGCCACTCACCCGCAGGTTTGGCAGTGCTGACACCAGCTCACTCAGGAATGCCCAATCGTGCACGAGGTTACCCGTGAGGTCCAGCTCAGTGAGGCCACCTGCGGCCTTGGCCAAAGCAGTGGCGTCTCCCTGTTATGTGTGCAGACAGACAGCACACTGAGTGTTGGACCCACATGTAGTTGTTTTTGCTGGCCAAAAAGTGCCTGTGAGGTCCGGCTGAGAGAGCGAAACAGAAAGAGCTACCCAAGCGCTCTGACCACCTAACAGACACCCAGACCTGAAAGTGAGGCCTGAAAAGCTCTTCTTAATAAAACTGTTGCAGTGAACTCTTGTTGATGTAATAGCTGCAGGTGCGGGATCACACCAGCCACAGGAAGAATCAGCAGCTACCATTGAACCAGCGAGGCTGACTGCAGCCTCGTTTGCGCATCCTGACAGCTGTGACTGGAAACTTCTCCGAAAAGTAAAACAATATGCTACCAGGAGTTGATGCACAGGTATATGCACACTGCACCTCCCTGATGCGCTGATGCAAGCAGGCAATAAACGGCCGGATTCTACCTGACCCAAACCATGTGATGCTGAAGGCAAACACTTTGCCCTTAAAAGGTCACCTCAGGAGTTAGTCAGCTTGAGTCGTAGCTCCAAACAAGCTCGTCCCACTCAAAATTATCACCAGCGCAGTCAGCCTGAGTCAAAGCACGACCGAGCCTCTTTTCTATTCCTTCCATCAGCCTATGCACTCATCTTACGCATATTTTATAAAACGACCCAGCTGTATTAAAAACTTTGGCCGTTGGCCGTGTATGAAGCCATGTTCTGCCGCGCCAACAGCTTACACCATTTTCAGTAGACCCTCTCCCATAAATTCAGGGGCCTTGGGGGATTGCAGGTTCAAAAGAAGAGATCCTACTGTATAACTAGTAAGGACAACTAACACAAATACACAAAAAAATTTAGGGTCTGCGGCATGCACACACGCTTGCATAATCAGAGCAAACAAACAAGAGCAAATCATAAATTAGTAACAACACACGCACATACACGCAGAGAACATTACCCCACACATCGAGTGCTTGAGCAAGGCTCATAAGACCTAGCGGACAACTAGCTGCATCCTCCATTTCCTTCCATCCCTGCCATCAGTCCTACTAGCCTCCCCTCCTTCATGGCCCCAGAAAGTGAATACGATGGTGTGTCAGTGAGTATTGAGGAAGGACCCCGACCGCATGTGGCCCACCACCAAATTCTGTGCCACACAGTGCCGCATTGGCCGCCACCAAATTCTGTGCCACAGTGGCCAAAAGAGCCCCACCGAGGAACAAGAGGGGAACATCAGAGACTATTTGTGGCCCCTACCACATGTGAAGTGCCTGCTGCCACCAGGCGTGCGGATGTCAACTTCTGGGTCTGGCTCTGCTGTGACGTGATTTTTTCAGCGCCCACAACCTGAGCGGGTGTGTAGCACGGTGTGTGGACTGGGAGCGCAAGCGCTGAATGCATGCACTTGTTGTCGTTGTATTTAACTACTGCACACATAGCTGAATGTACCAGATAAGAGGTGGTGTGCAATTGTGCTTTGGGGAACTTGTGTTTACCATGTTGCTGTAAAGTGAAAGGTGTTGGCAAAGGGGGCAGGGCCAATATTGCAATTATAGTTGTGCATGTGCTTGTGTGTATGAGTGTATGAGCATGTGTGTGTGTGTCTGTGTGTGTGTGTGCGTTGTGCGTGCATGTCTATTTGCGTGTACATTTATATGCTCTTATTCATGTAGATTGAAGGTGCATGGGAGTGTGTGTGTGTGAATGTGTGAATATGGCAAACTGGTGTGTGTGTGTGTGCGTGTACAGAGGTAAATTGGAGTGTGCTTGCGTGTTTACACACATACATTAGGAGCATGCACACAAGCACGTGTGTGTATGTGAGCGTGCGTGTGTATGTGTGTGCGTGTGTGTGCATGTGTATGTGTATGTATGTGTGTGTATGCTTGTGTGTGTGTGTACATAGGTAGGTTGGAGTGTGCGTGTTTACACACATACATTAGGAGCATGCACACAAGCGCGTGTGTGTATGCGTGCGTGCGTGCGTGCGTGTGTGTGTGTGTGTATGCGCGCGTGTGTGTGCGTGTATGCGCGTGTGTGTGTGTGTGTGTGTGTGTGTGTGTGTGTGTGTGTGTGTGTGTGTGTGTGTGTGTGTGTGTGTGTGTGTGCGCGTGTGTGTGTGTGTGTGTGTGTGTGTGTGTGTGTGTGTGTGTGTGTGTGTGTGTGTGTGTGTGTGTGTGTGTGTGTGTGTGTGCGTGTGTGTGTGCGTGTGTGCATGTGTCTGTGTATGTATGTGTGTGTATGCTTGTGTGTGTGTGTACAGAGGTAGGTTGGAGTGTGCGTGCTTACACACATACATTAGTAGCACGCACACAAGCGCGTGTATGTGCGTGTGTGTATTTGTGTGTGTATCATTGTGTGTGTATGTGTGTGTGCGTGTGTTTGTGTGTATCATTGTGTGTGTGTGTGTGTGTGTGTTCGTGTGTGTGTGTGTGTGTGTGTGTGTGTGTTGTACATTTTCACTGACCTGAATATGGACCCGGCGCTGGCTGACCGTGTGCACGTACAGGTCCTCGTCCAATACGTCACCCAGCTCACCGCGTTCATTGCTGTACCGAGAGAACAAGGCCTCCAGGACGCTGCACCCAAACCGCACTTTTTCGGCTCGCACGAACGAGCCCGCGTTGACTGACTGGATGCATTTAAAGTAGGACGTGCCATCGACCGAGCCGTCATGGCGTCCTCGCGTGGGGTCGTCCCATTCCAGCCCGTACCATAGTCCGTCGTGGCCTTGGACGGAGCCTTCGTACCGCACAGTGCACCTGTGCGTGCCGACCAGCCCCTTCCTACCCAATTTTCCTAACATAATTTTGCAGAGATGTGGTGTGTTATTTTGCACAAAATGGAGGGTGAGACACTAATCGCTCGAATTGGATCCCAAGCTAATGTTTGTTTTTCATTATGTGAGTGAAATGAAGCATTACCCCAAGCTGCTTGCGTCCCTGGAAAATCCTCAGCACCAGCCGGAGCCTTTAAACCTCTTAGATTCCCTTTGCCAGGGTCTGGTTGATCAGTGGCATCCCATCATCAAGAAACAGGCATCCTGGGCAAGGGCAGCCCCCCAAGAGGAGCTGTCGCAGGAGGCAAAAAATTCTGAGGATGTTGAGTCCAAAGATAGACAGCTGGACAGCTGCAACAAGGTCTTGTTGGCGTGGGAAAACATGCAAGGGAAGGCGCCAGCATTAGATAAGATGGTTACTGCTCTGCGCCAGGGCGTTGCCGTGTTGGAGCTGAACTCGCGAAAGGATCTCAGAAGCAAGGAATGGCTGCAATTGGTGTGTGAACATGATAACACGCACAGGCGCACTGCCTGCACTTGCACAACAACACACACACACACACACACACACACACACACACACACACACACACACACACACATACACGCACGCGCACACCCACCCACCCACACACGCGTGCACACACATACACACACACATACACACGCACACATACACACACACATACACACGCACACAAGCATACACATGACTGTGCACACGCCCATCAACACGCATGCATATATACTCATACACAGACACATCTGCATGCATGCTCACACGAACATGCATCAACAAATGCAAACGCGAACGAGACAAGCAAAGTCAGAATTGTTATGTGTTGTTTTGCTCTGGCAACAAGCATTAGTATGCACACAAACAAACGTCCAGTTTCACGCCTTTCGCAAAGTGTCATAACGTTGCCACACACAATCCTTTTGTCTTTTGTAGACCATGCAGAATCAACAGCAGCAGCAGCAGCAGCAGCAGCCAAGGATGCAACAAGGTAACAGGACGTCTCTTTTTCTTTTTCCGCTGTAATAAAAGACGACATGGACTACCTCCTGTCAGTGCAGCATTTCTGTGCTACCCCTTTGAGCATATGATCTTTAGCATATGATCTTGTCCCATTGTTGCTGCCTTTTTGTGTCACTTCCATCCTGTTTCCTCTTTCTTCTCAGGCAGCAGCAAGGGCAACAGTGGGTTCCCCTCCAGCATTGGCCTGCAGTAAGTTCTGTAAGAGCCACACAAATAGATTGCCAACTGCCATTTGAATAGCAGCTTTTGGACTGGCATGCATTAAACATGCACTTGACTACCTAAATTCCCAATCTACTAAGCTTCTTCTCCATCCATCATCATCTGCGCAGGCCTGCGCCACTCAAGAAACCCCAGGTAAAGCACGTTCCCTGCAATGCTTTCAGAATCAAAATACCTACTGATTTTTCAGGCGCCTTGTCAAATTAAGTCAAAGGGCAGCTGTCAAGTTCTTTTCCTTGCCCTCCTCTGAGCACAGGGGGGCGGGGGCACAAGCAGCAGAGTCCCTCTGACCGATACCATTTTAAGGCCGTCCCAGCCACAGCAGCAGCGTCAACAGCAGCACCAAAAGCAGCAGCAGCAGCAGCAGCAACAGCAGCAGCAGCAACAGCAGAGGCAAAGCAGGGCTCCCTCGTGCCCATTGCCATTGTATGCTGGCATGGCATTGGCAAACCAGCGGAGCCAACCAACACAACAGCGCCCGCCGCTTCTGCGAACACAACCACAGCAGTTGTTGCCAAAGAAACCACAGCAGCAGCAACAGCAGCAACAGCCGCAACAGCAGCAGCAACGGCAACAGCAGCAGCAGCAGCAGCAGCAGCAGCAACAGCAGCAGCAAGACGCGCAGCCAAAGCAGCAACAGTCAAAGCCTGCTCAAGGGAAGGGCTATCAGGCTAAAGCACCACCAGGTTTGTTCAGTACCACCAGAAGCTTGCTTGTAATCCTGTGCCTCTGTAAAAATAGGTTACAGCCCCCTAGTCTCTGGGCAAGGTCATTGTGGCATTGGATGCGCAAAGTTATTTCATGCCTTTGGTGGACAATCTGAGCATCGCTGCATCTTATTTTATGATGCTTTTAAAACCTGAGGGCAAGTGCCTCGTTGTGCCTTCTCTTTAACTGCTTAAAATTTCAACAACTTTCATTATCTTAGGGACACACACACACACACACACACACAAAACACACACACACAAGCCCACACAAGCCCACGCATTCACACGACGCACCTTACCCCCTCACAGAACCCGAGGTCTACTCCATCCCCCCCTCTGACGACGAGCAAGAAGGGGCCTGTCCTCCAGCAAACACGGCATCCAAGGCAGCGACCCAGCCTACCCGGCAAAGCGCACGCCTCAACAGCAGCAGCATCTTTCAGGAGGACGCAGATATTTTCAAGGCAAGTGTGACAGGTTGTATAAGAAGAGAAGAGTGACAAGGTAAGTGAGACTGAGTGAGACAACACGTGCAGTGGTCAAGGGGGGAATGCATCATCCTCTTTACTCTTAATAATTGAGAGAGTAAGACAAAGCGGGTAGTAGTTGGCTTGCACTTGATTGCCAATATTCTGTATAGCGATATTCTGTATAGAGAAACTGGATAACAGCAGGAAAGTGTAGAGGGGTGCTGAGCAGAGGGTGTTGTACGGCCGCACGTGTCATCCATCACGTTAGCAAGCAAGCAAGCGCTTGACATGCGTTGCGCTTGTGCGTGTGAATTACTGATTTCCCCTTTGCCTCATGTTGCACTGCTTCAAAGGACTTACTCAATGACATCCCTTATTTGAACGTATATGCATGGTGCTATAATGTGTTTGTGCGAGTGGGTAGCCGGCTCACCCTCTTAGAGACACCACCCATACCAACATGTTGCAGACTGTCAAGAGCTACAATGGTGCACAAAATTAAAGGCATCCTTAAATATGCACAAAATCAATATTCATCCCTGTGCTCAACAGCATCCTACATTGTGCTCAAGAACAATCATTCAAATTGTGCGCGAGTGAAAGGTCGCTGGTGCTTGCATGGCACATACACAACCTCAATTCATTTCAAGCAATGCACAAGGCTACATCCGTTGCGCCCCCACAGGATATGTCGTTCTTGTACCACCCACAAGACCCAAAGCGCGCACTCATAGTGAAAGCCAGCGACCTGAGGCACCTCAAAGACGAGGAGTGGCTGAACGACACCATCATGGAATTCTACATCAGGTGAACGAGGACTGCCTAGCCTTGTCCTGAATCGGCGTCATTGTGCAGCGCTAGTTCACTTTGTAAATCATCGCCTACCTAGTAAACGCAACCCCTAACTTTGTGCCTTGTGTAGTTCAAATGGCGAGTCACGCGTTTCAGAATACTGGAGCGAGTGTGACCAGCTCTGTTTTGTGTACGTCGTGTGTACGTGTTGTCACTGCGCACACTCAGACACGTGTTCACCCACGCAAATTTGAGTGTGCATAGGAACCATAGATAAACAAAACACTTGCACACTTAAAGGTAAACAAGCGCACGTAAAGATGAACAGGCACACACACGTAGGTACAAAAGTATGCACACATCGAGCGCCGTGCCTGCGCCACCTTGCTGGTGACATATACAAGCGCCACACATGTTCATGCACAACACACATTCCCTCACACGCACATGCGCATCACAAATCACACATTCACACGATTGCAGGTACCTCCAATACCAGCTCCCCTCGGAGCGCCGTGCCCGCTGCTACTTTTTCAATACCTTCTTCTACACCAAGCTGTCTGAAAAGCGTAGTAAGGCAGCAGCAGGAAGCAGCGCAGAGCAGCAGCAGCAGCAGCAGCAACAGCAGCAGCAGCCAGCGGTGTCTAAGGAGCGTGCAGGCCACGCACGAGTTATGAAATGGATGAAGGTGTGGGTTCGGATTGTTGAGGGATGTTGCTGATGGGGCTTGAGTTGGTGCCGACGTTAGGGAGGATTCTGGGGAAGGAAGCATTGGCCAATTTAAGCAGGGGAAAGCCTTGGTACGCATGAACTGCTGCCCGCTTCTAAGCAAGCTGCAAGCCTATTGCTTGGCATTCCCAGTGTTTTGCAGTGAAGCAAGAGTGTCCTGAAGGGATGAGCGGCTAGGGATCAGTACTCGTCAGTGAACCCGTATTTGCGTATTTGCTCTACAATGAAGCAGGAGTGTCGAAGGGATGAGAGGGATCGGTACTTGTCTGCGTCATCTTGTATGCTCCCTGTTCCATTTTCATGGGCTTCATTGGCAGTGTGTTTGTACGCCGCGCAGTGAGTGTGCATTGTGGATTCAACCTGCAATTTGTGCGCGTATCAATGCTGCTGCTTTCAGTTTTGCATTGTGTGCAGGTTTTTATGTAAGAGCATTCAAGCTTTATTATTGGCCTACAACTCAGACCTTGCAATATTCTTTGCTCTTGGCTATGATGGATGCCATAAATCACTCGTATCTTCCCTTTGAACGTACATCAATGTGCTGTACACCAATGTATTATAAGCACACCTTGTCAAGTCTAATGAGTAACTCTTGGACAACTCGTGTTGCGCTTCAGTATAGTGTCATTATGACTTCCACACCTTCAGTGCAGGTCAAAGCCTTTTGTCAGAAGTTCCTGCCCGCTCGCGGTTTTTACACGATTAATCTGTCCCTCCCTCTCTGCAAAATTTGATGTGTCCGCAACCGCTTCTGTGTGATCAGCATGAAGACGCTCAGCCACAACCACCTGCCAACTGTTTTTGGCAGAGCTGCTCTGATACTTATCCTTTACAAACAACAATCAATTTTGTTCTGTGTTCCCCTGCCCAGAACGTGAACATCTTTGACTATGGCTACCTTCTCATGCCCATCCACGAGGGCCCTCACTGGAGTCTGATCGTCATCTGCCATCCCCGCAATGTGGTGGACCCTGATGCTCAGGGCCAGGCCTGCATCTTGCACCTGGACTCTATGGACGGTGAGGGAGGTGCTGTTGTTGATAAGCGTAGGGTAATTGTGTGGCTGCTACGCGTTTGCTGCGCCTGCAGTGGCAGAGCAGAGCTGCAGGGCCAGGCCTACATCGTGGTCATTATGCTGTGTGTATGTAGGTGTATGTGTGTGTAAATAATATGTGCGCAATGCCGTGCCCTTGAATTCCCATGGTTCAGGAAGAGAAAGATACAATGGCACACAGCCAGCTAAATGATGCGGCTGCAAGCGACTAGCTAACAAATGCGTCCTCCGTAATTGGGGCAGCAGATATAGAGGTCCCTTGATGAAACGAGAAACGTATTTGTGCCACCGGCTTCATGTAGCAATGCCCACCTTGTGTGTGTTTGTGTGCGCAGGTGGTCACAACTCAAACCCTATTTTCAAGAATATACGTGACTTCCTGCGTTTTGAGTGGGAGCGGCACGCGCTTGCACGAGGCCAGGGGGGAGGAGACACGCTGCCCACTTTCCAGCCCGGTAGGCAAAGAGAAGGGATGTAACGACGTAGCTGTCCCCTTCTTTCCATGTCAATTGTTGTTTGTTAAAGTCGCTAATAGCCTAGCTGTGCGTGATAATGCAGCAAACGTTTGATCATGAGGAAAGCCCTTGCAGGGTACTAAATAGCTTCCTTAGCTTCATGAGCAAGGGTTTTGCAACATCATTGCTCCAGTGGCTCTTGATGGTGTAGGGCCTTGAATCACTGCCTGTGCAGTAATGATTTCAGCTTATGCCCTCCTTGACACACATTAGGAGTGAGTGAGGTATTCGGTGTAGCTTGACAAGACGCCCCTTGCCTTGGCCTGGTCACGTCTCACACCACTGAAGTTGTACGCGTGGAGCGCTCTCCTCTCACCACAAGACAGAATCATGGTCACCTGGTCACAGCATTTACGCTTTAGAGCATACACACACATGCATCCATACACACACATACACACACGCCCCTCCAAGCTCACCTGTGCACTGCTTAAAACCATGCAGGTACCAAGAACAACCCTCAATTCCTCCAGATCCGACTGCAGAGTATCCCCAGGCAGGATAACTACTGGGACTGTGGCCTGTTTGTGCTGACCTACATGGAGTACTTCTGCCACGACGCCCCAGACATCATGCCCAAAGACTTTGTGTCCTGTGAGTGTGCTGGTGTTGGTGTCGGCCTGCCTAGCGTGCGGAGGGCTTGCAAGTGCTTACAGGGTATGAGAAGCTGTGCGGGCAATATGACCACGCATGCATGTCCAATGCACCTTATAATGCAAGCACCATCTGCCTTATTCTTTTTAAAAGAGTACACAAGCAGTGGCAGGTCCCTCCCCCACAGCAACTAGTTGCTGGGATGCATCTAATGCTCAGTCAGCCATCTTGGTTTTATGAGTTCAGTTAAGCCCCGGGCACAGAAGTGACCTGCATGCATTTCAATGCTCGCTTCTCCTTCTCGGCAAGGTGCAGAAACGCAAGGAAGAAGCACGACCATGCGCGAATGTCGCGCGGTGCCCTTATGACATGGTCGATGATAACAGCTGAGAGGACAGGTTCCCTCTCTTCACCCTTATTATGCACAGGCCTCAAGCATGCCCCCAAGGAGGTGCACCAGGGCTTGCGGCCTGTCCCCTCAGCCAACCCCAGGTTCCTGACCAACGGCTGGTTCTCTGCTGCCAACGCGGGTGCACTGCGCTTGCACTTGCGCTACCTGTGCTACTGGCACATGCTAGATCAGGTGTGCACGTGTACGTGTGTATGTCCGTGTGCGTGCATGTATGCATGTGTGTGTTGTTGTGTGTGTGCGCGTATGTGTGTGCGCGTATGTGAATGCGTCTCTTGTGGGTGGGTGGGTGGGTGTCTGTGTGTCAAAGGGAAGCTGGGAGCTGCACCTCCTACACACCTGCCTATTTCATTCACCACAGCGTCAGACCTTCTGTTTGAAAGCGGCACTAGTGCAGGCAGCAGTGTGCAGGAATCGTTGTGCCTGCAGTTGCGCAGGAGTTTAATGGCACCCAGGTATCAGCAGGAACCCCTCCCTCCCTGTTAATGCTGTTGCACGGCACAACGCATGTTCAACTTGCAAGGAGTGCTACTGGGCTGACTGAGCTACGATGCCCTTGTGGATGATGCCTGAATTGTTGGCTGCTTGAATTGCGTGTGCCATCAGGATGGCCGTACAAGCCTCTAATTTGCCAAATGGCACCAGCAATCATCTACAAACAATGGATATGGTCTCCTGTGTTGCATGCGTCCAGGAACAAGAAAAGACCAAGCCCGAGTGCAACATTTTGAGGGAGCGTGTGCATAAGCACGAGCACTTGAGTCAAACGTGAGTACAAAGTCTGGGTAGGGTTGGCCAAACCATACATACATTTGCATACACAGTACATGTATGGGAGCTTGGAAAGGGACGATGTTTCATTTGCAATTTACGTAAGCACTTCGGCACTGGGTCGTGCCAGTATGCAACAAAGTGATGTTGTTGTACCGCCTGCAATAATTGTAAGTGCCCATTTTGGGCCAAATGGGTTAAAACTCTTTTTTTTGCTTGATCGCTGCCTAAGTCAGACAAATAAAAACCTAAGGGTTAGGACTGCATGCTTTTGAGGTGACTTGAGAAGCCTGGGACTGGCAGGCTGCACGCCTCTCAGGTGCCTCCTCAAAAGCAATTCAATAGGGCGATTGAATTTGAAGCATAGTGAACTTAAATGACACGCCAATCTCAAATCATGAAACACTTGTACTTGGCCTAGAATGGTTGGGACCCCTGTCTGGGGTACAAGTCACTGGGGTATCTGGCTTTCATACTTTAAGCCTCAGAGTTGATTGTAGTCCTCTCTTTAGCTACTTGCTTAACTGGTACACCTACTACACATAATCAGGGCTTAGACTCGCAACTCTTACCCTGTGGAGGTGTACTGTGATGTATGATGTATGCCATAATGGCTTTACATCTTGATGATGCTATGAAGGTATAATAGCTATATAAGAGGTGTGTGAAATCAGTATGCCAGTACATGGCGCTCCTGAAATCAAAACGGTTGTGGTCAACCTGAATAGACATGGCTGTGTGTGCTGCTGCTTCAGGCGCCACAGTGCCCACAGTGCGAGGATGGTCATGTGTGTGTCAGCTTTGTAGGCAGCTGAGTAACTGCGTATGGACGTTATTGCACGCACAGCTGCTTCAAAAGAAGCAGGCGCATGTCCAGCTGAGGCGCTAGATCAACAGAGATCCTGTGGCTCAGAAAAGGTTTTTGAGGGCGCTTAGAGTACAAAAGAAGCCGCACGCGAAGAAAATTAAAAAACGTTGCATTGTAGCCACCACGCATTGCTCTTCTATAAGCCACATTAATGTTTGCTCGCCAGCTGGCAAAAAGGTGTTGACTGATGCCACTTCTAATACTCTCTCGTAACTTTCATTAGATAGAGCTTGGCCAGCAAGCTAACTGAACGCTAGGTTACCAGAACAGCGTACGCTTATGAAATTATGTGACTCACGTCTCTCATACATGTCGTCCCTTAACACATACAGGCCTGGGCTGTGCTACCTCTCACCGGCGCAGTACCTCCAGTTTTTGCTTGAGCAGCAAGCTCAAGAGGAGCAGCAGCTGTACAGCCAGGGCGAAGAGGTGATGTACAACGATGAATGTCCGCAGGACGGGCATCAGCAGCAGGAGGTGCAGAGGGGGGAGGATCAGGAGGTGAGGGTTTGCAATTTATTAATTGCTTGTTGTCTAGGAATCTGAGCGGCAGCCACCAGTGTGGCAGGGTGAATGTGGAATAGAGCATGTTCAGGTGACGTTGCTTGACTTGCAACAGCGTCCTTTCTGCAGGGTGCATTTTATTCAAAGGATTCTCTGACGTTTGTATTTACTTGTTAACAGGCTTCAAAGGATAACCCTGATGTGCAGCAGCAGCAGCAGCAAGACCTGAGATTTGAAGAGGATGCCAGCAGGCAGCAGCGCGAAAGCCGACGCCAGCACCAGCAGCCACCACAAGCACCACACGAGCAGCAGCAGCAGCAGCAGCAGCAACAAGGAAATGGAGGGGAAGTGCAGGAGGAGGATTATGGTGGTGTTGTGGATGAGGATGCGCAGCTGATGGAGCTTCAGCAAGTTAGTCACCAGGCAGCCATCCCTGTGCATCACCGTCATCACCACTCGCAGCACCCACGAGCCCACAGCACTGGCTTAATTACTTCTTCGCCTCCCCGTTTGCACGAGGAGCTAATGTCAGACAATGAGGAGGCCTTGTCAGAGGAGGGCGAAAGGGGGGGCGAGGCCAGTGGGCCACAATGCAATGGGGAAGGTGAGGGCCAAAGCCAGCCCCTCCCAGCACCAGAAACAGTAGCGCTGCAATATCAGGGAACGCTTCAGGGACCGCAGGAGCACCACCAGCACCAGTACCGGCACCAGCAGCAGCAGCATCTGCAAGGGCAGGGCGCTGAGCCCTCGGCAGAGGCAGACAGAGGGGTGGAGATTAGACAGGAGGGGGACAACCAGGATGTTCCTTTTCACAGCGGCATTGGCGGGAGGGCTGCTGTGGTAGCTGAGAGGGTCAGGGAGCAGGATTATGGGGAGGGGCAGCAAGGAAAGGGCCAACAAGGCTGGGCTAATGAGGACTCTGACACCAGCGAGTTACAGGGTACCAGCATGGCCGAGGATCGAAGCGACCTGTTTGGAGAGAGGCACTCTGAAGACCTGCAAGGGCCGGGTGCCCACGAGGCAGATTCGCAGGGGCAGAAGGGATGGCGCGAAGGAGTTGGGGAGGTGGTCACTCAGCAGCAGCCGCAACTGCAGCTACACCGGCAGCAGCATGAACAGCAGGTCAGCAGTGCATTTGTAGGGGGTCGCACTCAAGCAAAAAAAGGGGGGAATACCGCCGGGTGCTCTATGCCCGTAGGGGATTGTTTGCATCCGTTGTCACAACAAAGTCAAGGAGAGCTAAGAAGGCAGAGACAGGCAAGCCTCAGCAACAGAGAAGGATTACAGCTACAGCAGCAACAGCAGCAGTGGGTAGAGATGGAAAACTTGGGCAAGAAGCAGCGGAGAGAGTGAGTAAAAAAAGAAGCTTAGTAATTGCACGCGACATGCCAGACTATTGAGGAGTTTTGTGCAGCGAAGTGTTCAACAAAGGAGATGAGCGCTCGACATAGAAATTGTAGCATGACTGCTTGCTCTGTGAAGATGTACTATATTATTTATTCTGTGCTTTACCCTGATTGATCATAACAGGGTTCTGTTTTTTCTTCCCTGGTCGTATATCATCACAATGACAGGCATTTCAAATTTGATTGCAAGCCGACACTGTCTACTGTTTGCGTTCTTCTGAGGTGTATTAGCAGGTAGTGTGCAGGACAAAATATCAGTCTTTCTTCTCATTTATATTTATGGGTGTGTTACATATATCAAGGGGAGAGCAAACTCCCTACTACGAGGATAGAAAAACCGATGCAATTGACTAATAGGTAGAGAGTGTAGAAGGGTGGAAGAGTTTACAGGTAAAGCCATCAGTCAACACGTGCAACTGCTAGGCTGCATATGTAAAACGTGTAAAATTGTGATCATCGTTGTTGTAGCTCCAGACTTGTAGCACCTAGAAAAACCCTTGGAAAGGGAAAAAGGCCCAACGCTGCTTTTGACATTGCAGCACTGAATAAAACCAGTAAAATCAATCAAGCGCATCTGCCAGGACCATCCGAGCGCAATAAATCAAAGTAGGTGGGGCAAACAAGATGGAGACGAAAGGATTATTGTAAGACTTAAAACGGAAAGGCAAGAAAAAGAAAAGAAAAAACTACGCAGGCAGTGAAAACCACTCCCCACATCTGTCCCCACATAAATTAAGCCGAAGGAGCCACTTTGGTACCGTAAACCGTAAAGCTCCTCCACTGCGAAAAGGAGAAGGGTAAGGGTAAGGGTAAGGGTTACACAGCTATATCCGCCAGCGAGGGCAGTTGAGCTATAGCATAAAAAAGCCAGCTTCAAGAAGAGAAAGAGGCCAGACTGAACAAGACACCAGAAAAAGAAGCTAGAATAAAGTGTATAGAGAAAGAGAACGTTTGTGTTGAAGAAGCGCGAAAAGGAGAAGGAAAAAATTAATGGGGATCAAGAGGGTTGCAGGCTTGGCCTGAAACCGGCTCCTAATGAGAGTTGATAATAGTCCTGGAAAGGGCACGTCTTGTATGGACAAATTTACAAGGTTTACAAGGTTTACAAAAAAAAGGTCTTCAGTCAAAAAGTGCGACTGCTAACCTGCTCATAAAACGCAATTAGTTCATGGAGAAAAAAATAAAGCTTGTTATTGTTCTGGCTCTAGATCTAGAAAAGTAAACACATCGTGAGCTGCTTTTGGGGGAAACAGAGGTTCATATTTCCTGTGGAGAGAAATCATGTGGGGATTGGCGCAGTGGAAAAGAACATGCTGCTCGTCTTGGATATCACACAGATGGATGGGGGAATTACTTTGACGTAGGGTGCGAACACGAAGTCTGAAACGAGCTGTACTACGGATGACATCACGAGGCAGGTAGAGAAACATGTATTTGGGAAGGATGTAAGGCGAATGAGTGACCAGAGCCCTTTTGGTAGGAAGAGCACACCATTGGTGAAACGTAGAGTGTTTGCTGTTGTTTTCTCTTGAATGAGTTTCAGAATACCCAAGGTTTCCAGTACTCCTAGTGTCTCTCCCTGAGGTTTACCACAAAACGGCTGAGATTAATGGGTTCACAGTTTTGCAGCTTTTGTTTGAAGATGTACGATTGTGTCAGACCATCCATGGCAGAAAGAATATGGGCTGACCAGCAATCATTGGATCGTGTACTCAGCTGCATGTCAGCATGTAAGACCTTTTTCATTGTGTAGCTGTTGGATTTAGTCAAAGAATTGTACAGCCGCTTGCTGCGCAAAACCAATTAAACTGTAGGGGTTCCAATCCACACTCTCGCATGGCCATGAAGGTGTGGTGCCTCTGACCCCCAACATCCTTTTCAGCACTGCCAACAGCCATTTCTGAAGGGGATGATGCATGGACAAGTTTATAAACTAGCAGCAAAGTTCACAGAGTGCACATGGGGCTTGGAGGCAAGCTTCTTAACTCTTTGAGAATCAAGACCCAGTTTCTTGAAAGGCTTCAGAGTGTGAGTATTGTAGATGGGGCCACCTGCACCCAAAAGGATGATGTGGAGAGTAACGGAGGCTCCTTGGAGAACGTTGCAGAGGTCTTTGTGCTGTTTTTTTGCGGGGTTCAGCTAGTTCTGAGGTCTGGTGTCCTTACAATACTTGATCTCGACGAAAGGCAAGCAATAAATAGATTTAAATTGACAAGTGGGTTTAAGACAGAAAAGTGACAGGCTGAGGGCACGTCTAGCTACAAGCCCTTGAGGCCATGGGCAATGCACCGTCATGCAAACTAGACATAGATGTAGTACGTATATGCATCATGTCTCCTTCTGGTACTCTGTTGGACCTCTCTGACTGGGCCTTTTTTGTCTTCTGTGTCATGCCCATTCGTTGGCAGCGATGAATCGTGTGACAGAGCACCAGTTAAGTTGGTTGACAGTTGAGAGTTTCTAAATGTCTTGTTCAATAAGCTGGATGGCCAGTCTTATTCTTTTTAACCGTTATTTCCTGGATTTGGTAGTTTCGGTAATCGATTGACAACAGTATGTGAACATTCTAAGGAGTACCATTAGAGGGGATCCTCAAGAGACCCTGTATCGTATGAGGTCTCCAATTCTATTTGTTCGTTCGGTCATATTAATGTGTAACCACAATGAGGCCGAGAAGTCTTCTGTCTGAGTCAATGGTCCCGGATCCGGGAAGGAGCAGCAGTGTGGGAGCCAATCAAAGATGAGTGGCATCAGTAGACACACATACGTGTGTGCAGAGGGCGCAAGGGCATGAGCCAGAGAACTGGTAGAAGCATTAGGGACCATATCATTGCAAACCCACTCCTCTGCTGGATGGTTTTTCCACCTTGGAGGCCTTTCTTGGTCTGAAGGCAGATCTAGTACTTGTTGTGCTGAGTCTTATACTTTGCAGTGACGGTGATTTGATCTGACAGCTGGTAAAGGAGTACACTGTACTCGGTGCCAAAGTGGCTTTCTCTCCCTTAATCAATGTGGGAAGTGGTTTTCAATGCCTGCATGGTTTTCTTGGTTCCTATGCCTTTATCCTATGAACCTGGAATAATAATATCCTATGAACCTGAGAGGAGCCAGGCAAGGCAGGCTCTGATACTAGGGAACAAAATAAAAAAAACAGGGAACCTTGTGACTTAGCAGTATGGTGGTATAATTCTTTAGATAGAGCAAGGGGAGATGCTGTGAGGCAACCAAGCAAGGACCCGTTTGGCCTATCATACACAAAGGGGTGAACAAGAAGGGATGTTGTCTGGTATCCTACACCAGCCTATGAATGCAGAGACACACAACATCTCACCTGGAGAATGAAAAGAGGAGGGCTTTTCAATGGGGATCAGGTGGTTGGGAGGTAGAGGCCTGCGCAACACCAGGAGTATTGCTCAAATATTAGCCCAGGTTTTTTGTTGCGGACCTGGTGGCACGCAAGCTTAGTTTTCTCATGAATGCTGTGACATGTAGAACTTTTAATCCAAGGCTGCACAGTGGGTTAGTTGTATGGTTCGCCCTTGTAAAAGTGAAAGTCTGCGTTGGAAAACACCAATCAACTTGCATTAAGGAAAGGCTCTCAATTAGGTGTAATGCTGAGGTAGTGCAAGCAGTGTTTGCGTAGTAGACCTTTCTATAGGCTTGCACTGAGTGACTGTGTGGTGGAGAGCGCGGCAGGTTCAGTGCTGTAGGGCTGGCTGTGAGACTCGGTAGTTTTTATGATTGGCAGTGGCCGAGATGGGTGGCATTCCTGGTAGACCCTTAGCTTAGCTCTGCAGTGTCTGTGCCTGGTGCTCTTGCTTGTTTGAGGCTGGTACTCCAGTCTCTTTGTGATTTCTTTCCTCCTTCTGGTACTCTGTTGGACCTCTCTGACTGGGCCTTTTTTGTCTGCGTTGTTGAATTGTAATTTGTATCTTGTTTTTGTGATTTTGTTTAAGCTTTTTGTTGCATGGCAGTATAGTGCAGTAGAGGGTTGGTGCACTTTGTGCAGAGGGATGCCCAAATTAATTAAAGGAGTTCAGTGTACTGATTAAGGATTGTGCCCCCGGCTCCAAGGAGTATAACATGAAGTGTGACTTTGTTGTTTCGAGAGATGCCTCGGAGGCTCCTTGTATGTAGACGCTGGGTAAGAGGTAGATGTTGGTTGTGTGCTTTATCTAATGTCTGTTGCGGTTTTATGTCTAAGCAACAATCCAAAAAAAAGAAGGTTCCTGTCCTTTGGTGGAATTTATTTGGGGTCCAAGTACCTGCCTCTTCCTTCAATGGGCATGACTATCGCGCCATCTGGACGAATTGGTGTCTACTTGGGAAGTTTTGTTGTGTTGGAAAAACCCAGTCGGGAATGTTTATTTCAATGTCATCACGAGGTTCAACGTTCAGGTTAGATAGCTTCTCACTGTTACAAGCATCCAATGTAACGATTGTTGAGCCCAGCTTGCCTTTGCTGAACTCTTCTTCACAACAGGTAACTGCGTGGTGGTGTTGGTTAATGTGCACTCTCTTCAGAGTGCGGTGGGTGCATCCTAAGAAGCATGTGTGGAGCTCTTGTAAATCTGCCTGTCGCTTCTAGCAGGATGGTGTGGAGGGCCTTGCGGTGCCCTAGCTAGCGAGACAGTATTAGTTTGTTTAATGTGTTTCTTTGCCTTTTCTGCTTGTTGGGTAGAAAAAATGTTCACACAGTGGTTAATTTCGATCAGGCATATATTGCGTTTCCTTGTTTGGCCGGATGTCATTTGGTTTTATAGCCGGGGCATATGGTATGGTAGGGTAATATGTTAGGTTAAGGATAACTTCCTTAAGAAATGTTCGCCATGAACGCGCATTGAGGTTGGATGGTAAGAGCCAATTTAACAACCTTCAACTTACAGCCTCGTTCATCAAGTGCCTGCTGGACAGCTCAATTGCTGAGTGCTTTTCAGGGACTGCGTGGGTGTGAGTTGTATGTACGAGCTGTTCAAACTGGGCATGCTATTACCATGCAAGAGTTGACTGCAGATTTGAAGCATAGGATGAGAGGTGTTTGGAGAGACGCTGAGTTGGTGGA
>Ga0307963_1000158_pt1 | contig 37792 bp, 39 predicted proteins | sample OrgLakmetagen594_FD_201829 | JGI IMG/M metagenome (GOLD analysis project Ga0307963, IMG submission 201829) | Saline water microbial communities from Organic Lake, Antarctica - #594 | ecosystem: Environmental > Aquatic > Non-marine Saline and Alkaline > Saline | place: Antarctica: Organic Lake... | reverse complement strand
GCAGATGTGCGCGCATGCGGGGGTGGGTGCATGCACATATGCGTGAAGAGTGTGCGTGTGTCGTTTCTGGTCCTGCGTCATCTCCGCCCTGGAAACCTTTAGTGGGGTTGGCTTGCATGCACTGCTAAAACTCAAACTCTGGTGCCCCTGGTGCTGCTGCTTCTGAACCCCTTGCTGTTGAACCACTGGCTGCTGTTGGACCATCACGGATTCCCTTCAACGAGGGACACGGCTGTTCAATACCACAAAAACAATTGTTAAATATTCCCGGATGCAAGGCTTTGGATTTTTGTGGTCTCGAAGGCCAGTGGAAGGTCACTTTTCGACCACTCATTCAGACCGTATATATACGTATTATACGGCGTATATATACGCCGGCTAAAGTTCATATACGGTGTATACGAATACGGGTACGGAGAAAATTTATTTATACATACGTATATATACGGCGTATATATACATATACGGTTTGGGCCAACCCTATGTATGTGTGTGTATGTGTGTGTGTGTGTGTGCCGCTCCACAGGAACAAATGCTTGATGTCCGGTGAACACTGCGTACACTGCTAAGATTGGCGCCGCGATGCGTGTCCGTGCATACGTGTGTGTGTGTGTGCGTGTGTGTATGTGTGTGTGTGCTTGTGTGCGTGTTTGTGTGCGTGTGAGTGTGTAAATCTACTCTCGCATGCGCTGCGACCTTTATGACACACCAATGGAGCGGCAACCGTTGCCAAGATCTAGATATCGACGTATCTATGGGTGTGATATGAGTGATCCTGGTGGCTCAGATAAGCCTTACGTAGGGTTGGCCAGAACCGTATATATACACCGTATATGACCGTGTATTTGGTGATTTCCCTGCCAAAAATACCGTATATACACCGTATACATATGGTCCTGGCCAACCCTAGCCTTACGTCATACAAAGGTCCCCTCCATGTCAACACCATGTACCAGGACAGAAACTGTCTTTTATCAGAGAATGTGAAGGGGCCAACTATTTACCGGATTGTGTCCCTGTATATGCTCACATGCTGCACACAACGTGGCCAACTAAAGATGCTTACTCCCTCCTCTGTAGTGTGCGTCGCTGAGCCTGCACTGTGTGTGTCTGTCTGTGTGTGTATGTGTGCTCTTCAACTGAGCTGCTGCTGTGTGCAGAAGTGTGTGTGTGTGTGCCTTTGTGGTGTGAGTAACGACCCTCGTGCCTCTACAGCCTCTGTGTTATTTTGTGGTGTGAGTGAGTGACAAGCCTCGTGCTTCTACAGCCTCTGTGTTATGTTTTTGGTGCTGGCAAGAACCATATATATACGGTGTATGTACGGTATTTTTGGCAGGAAATTCACCAAATATACGGTCATATACGGTGTATACATACGGTCCTGGCCAACCCTAGTTATGTTTTTGGTGCTGGCAAGAACCACATACGCTTACGTTGTACGTACGGAATACCTAGCAGGGAGGCTTGTGGGCATGCGGTCGTATGTGGTGTAAGTGGTTGGTTCTGCATGAGCCACGGAATCAAATTGTGCAAGGCTGCCTTGCAAGACAACTGTGTGTGTGTCTGTTTGTGTGGGGGGGTGGGGGGGGGGAGGGATTCTCGGGTCACGAAAAAGGGAGCGGAGCATGTAACCTTTCTCTACTTTGCAGTCTTTGGGACAAGAAATACTTTTTGCAGTCTGTGGTACAAGAAAACAATTCATCTAAGAGGCTCAGGAGCAGGGGCGGCTAGACTTAGTGGTTGGGGGAGAGTGGATTCTGCACACATACACTTTTTTTTTGCGCATACCTTTGAGGCTCTTAAGCAGTGCTAGCTTTGACAGCACTCCATTGAGGGAGCCCTAGCACGAGCTGTGTGCGTGTGTTAATGTGTGAGGGGAAGCAGTTAATGATTTGATCAGTCCTCTGTGTGTGAACTTGACCGTGCAGGGAAAAATCAAAAGCTGTTCTTGGACATACTACAGAATAGCATGACGTTTCATGGGTCTCTTGCCCGGGATCTCAGGACGCTCGTCCTTGTTCCTGTCCTTATGTCCTTATGCACCAATGCGAGCTTGAGCCTTATTTTCCCATGCGACCTTAGTTTTCCATTTTGGCCCCTGTTCTTGTTCCTGTTTTCATACACTAATGCGAGCTGGGGCCTTCTTTGCCAATGTGATCTTAGATTTCCTTTTCGGCCCCTGTTCTTGTTCCTGTTTTCATGCACCAATGCGAGCTTGAGCCTTCTTTGCCCATGCGACCTTAGCTTTTCCATTTTGGCCCCTGTTTTTGTTCCTGTTTTCATGCACCAATGCGAGCTTGAGCCTTCTTTGCCCATGCGACCTTAGTTTTCCATTTTGGCCCCTGTTTTTGTTCCTGTCCTTATGCACTAATGTAAGAGTGAGTTTTCTTTTCTCATGCGACCTTGGTTTTCCTTTTCGGCCCCTGTTCTTGTTCCTGTTTTCATGCACCAATGCGAGCTTGAGCCTTCTTTGCCTATGCGACATCAGCTTTCCTTTTCGGCCCCTGTTCTTGTTCCTGTTTTCATACACTAATGCGAGCTGGGGCCTTCTTTGCCCATGCGACCTTAGCTTTCCTTTTCAGCCCCTGTTATTGTTTTTGTCCTTATGCACCAATGCGAGCTGGGGCATCATTTGTGCAGGTTACATTGTTTCCGATTACAGAACAAAGTGGGTAACTAACCCGGTCATGCTTGAGATGCACACTTGCACAAATAACGACGCGATTGGTGGTTTTTTTTGCAGTGCGCTTGGCCAGTTGTGGCATGCACAAATAACGACGCGACTGGTGGTTTTCTTTGCAGTGCGCTTGGCCAGTTGCAGCATGAAGTGGGCAACCAAGCTGCCGTGCTTGGCTTTGTGGGGTCACCATGGACTTTGGCCACGTACATCGTGGAGGGTCAAAGCAGCAACATGTGAGTAGGCATGTGTGCTGTGTGTTTCGGGATTACATGTGTGTACGTGTTTGTGTGTGTATGTGTGTGTGTGTGTGCGCTAGAGTGTTGTGGAATGGCTCCGTGTAGCTTTGGCCACGTACATTGTGGAGGGTCAAAGCAGCAACATGTGAATATGTTCTGTGTGTTCTGTGTGTTTTGGGATTACATGTGTGTACTTGTTTGTGTGTGTGTATGTGTGTGTGCGCTTGAGTATTGTGGAATGACTCCGTGTAGCTTTGGCCACGTAGATTGTGGAGGGTCAAAGCAGAAACATGTGAGTATACATACGTGCAATGTGTTGTGGGATTGCGTGTGTTTGTGTGTGTGTGTATGTGTGTGTGTGTGCGCTTGAGTATTGTGGAATGACTCCGTGTAGCTTTGGCCATGTACATTGTGGAGGGTCAAAGCAGCAACTTGTGAGTATGCATGCGAGCTGTGTGTTGTGGGATTGCTTGTGTGTGTGTGTGCGCTTGAGTATTGTGGAATGACTCCGTGTAGCTTTGGCCACGTAGATTGTGGAGGGTCAAAGCAGCAACAGGGGGGTGTGCTTGCGTGCTGTGTGTTGTGGGGTTGCGTGTGTTTGTGTGTGTGTGCACGCTTGAGTATTGTGGAATGAATCTGTGTAGCTTTGGCCACGTACATTGCGGAGTGTCAAAGCAGCAGCTTGGGAGCGCGTGCGTTTGTCAGTTGCGTGTACGTGACGAGGAACGCCGCATGCTTGTAAACGTTTGCAACATCTATCAGTATATGTGTAAGAAGATAAGGGAAGGTTACATCGCTATATACGCCTCAGGGGGCATATGAGCAGAAGCTTGAAAGCAAGTAGGGTGTGATCCTGCGGATCACAAAAAATGATATGCCTCAGGGGGCATATGAGCAGAAGCTTGAAAACAAGTAGGGTGTGATCCTGCGGATCACAAAAAATGGGGCGGAGCCTGCGCCGCAACCTGCATTGAAGTTGTACCTAATGTAGTGAGAGCAATTCAGGGGGGGCTGCACTCCCTCTGCACCCCACTGCTCCTGTTCAACCTGAGCAGCCTGGTCTTTGCAATGAAGAGCGGCACCCAAATGAGTTAGACAATTCAGGGGGGGCTGCGTTCCCCCTGCACCCCCCCACTCTTGCGTTTGCACAATCCCTATCATACCATTCCGCGTCTGAAGCTGTTTGATTGCCAATGGTGTGTAAGACCTCCGATATATATATTCCTCAACAGCTGTGTGCTCACGGGTGAGCGAGCAATTCAGGGTGGCTGCAATCCTTCTTCTGCTCTGGGCTGAACGCCTGAGTTCCATACGGTTGTTCAAAGCCACCACCTCTGGCTGAGCTGCTGCTTCCTGTGCCTGTTGAGTGGCATTGCCAGGCTGAGACTGTTGCTCCAAGTGCTGTGCCAAGTGCTGGACGCGGGTCCTCTCCCGGGCCCTCGCTTGCCTGTCATCCCGAGTGCTGTGAAGCTGCTGCCGTCTCTGCTCTGCTGCTGCAAGGGATCAGTCGGTCTTGGTTGTAAACCACACTCAACGACACCACTGCTGAAGGGCTAAGAATATAAAGAATATGATGGGAAACATTCTAAATATATGATAAATACACCCAATTGCATCCTGGGGGGAACAAAGACACGTGACCCCAAAGGGGTCGCGCGTGGAGGAGGGTTTGACCGGGGTGTTCCGGAATCAGCGCAAAATTAGCTTTTGTTTCATGCAATTTCTACACTAAAAGATTGCCTGGTTGGCTCAACGCTCTATTGTTATGCCACGATGCGGGGTGAACATAAAGGGACTACGCCCAGGGGGGCTCCGCCCCAAAAAGCCCGTAACCAAACCTAGCTAGACAAATGGGGAAACACCTAAGAGAAACAAGAGAAAGAGATGGAATGATAGAAGGAAAGTTAAGAAGAAGAAATCGAGCAAATTTTTATAATAATCGATAACACACACGACGCTTGCTAATTTTCTTTAATTTTTCTTTGATTTCATTGCAGCTACAAGACCATCAAGACCACGTGCTACAGCGCACCTGATGTGCTGCTTTTCAATGCAACACACACGACACTTGATATCCTTCTTTGATGTTTCTCTGATTTCATTGCAGCTACAAGACCATCAAGACCATGTGCTACAGCGCACCTGACGTGCTGCTTTTTAATGACAACACACACGTCGTTTGATATCCTTTTTCTTTGATTTCATTGCAGCTACAAGACCATCAAGACCATGTGCTACAGCGCACCTGACGTGCTGCTTTTCAATGACAACATACACGTCGTTTGATATCCTTCTTCTTTGATTTCATTGCAGCTACAAGACCATCAAGACCATGTGCTACAGCGCACCTGACGTGCTGCTTTTTAATGCAACACACACGACACTTGCTAACCTTCTTTGATTCTTCCTTAAATTCATTGCAGCTACAAGACCATCAAGACCATGTGCTACAGCGCACCTGACGTGCTGCATGCCCTGTTGAGCCATTTGGCAGAACAGACAGCCACGTACGTCAAGTTCCAGATTGACTCAGGGGCGCAGTGTATGCAGGTGCGCAATGAATGGTGTATGACTAGGGTTGGCCAAAACCGTATGTGTACACCGTATATGGCCGTATGTACGGGGATTTCTCTGCTGAAAACACCGTATATACACCGTACATACGTATGTATGTATGGTTCTGGCCAACCCCATGTATGGTTTTGGCCAACCCTATGAATGACGCAGCTTCGCGATGCGCAAGTAAACGTCCTGAATGACGGAGATGGCATGAATTGGGTACGATTTCAGTTTGGTGGTATTTCGTAGAATTCAGCTAGGATTTATTTTCAGATCAGCTCAGGTGAGAGTTTGGTGGTGTTTTGTAGAATTCAGCTAAGGTTTATTTTCAGATCAACTCAGGTGAGAGTTTGGTGGTGTTTTGTAGAATTCAGCTAGGGGAAGCATGTGAATGAGTTCAAGGGCCGATGTACGACTCAAGCAGCAGTTTGTGCAGTCTTCTGTGCAGTCGCAAAGCTGCTGTTCCCTAGAATAAGCATTTGTGCAGTCTTCTGTGCACGCGCAAAGCTGCTGTTCCCTAGATTAGGCATTTATGCAGTCTTCTGTGCATTCGCAAAGCTGCTGCTCCCTCAATTAAGACTTCGTGCAGTGTTCTGTGCATGCGCAAAGCTGCTGCTCCTCGATTAAGACTTTATGCAGTCTTCTGTGTGCACAAAGCTGCTGCTCCCTCGGTTAAGACTTTATGCAGTCTTCTGTGCAATCGCAAAGCTGCTGCTCCCTCGATTAAGACTTTATGTAGTCTTCTGTGCATGCGCGAAGCTGCTGTTCCCTACATTTAAGCATTTATGCAGTCTTCTGTGCATGCGCAAAGCTGCTGCTCCCTAGGTTAAGCATTTGTGCTGTCTTCTGTGTGCACAAAGCTGCTGCTCCCTCGATTAAGACTTGATGTAGTCTTCTGTGCATGCGCAAAGCTGCTGTTCCCTAGATTAAGCATTATAAGCGTTAAATGTAGGGTTGGCCAGAACCAAATATACGGTTTATATACAGTATTTTTGGCAGGGAAATCACCAAATATACGGCCATATACGGTATATATATACGGTTCTGGCCAACCCTAGTTGAATGTTGTTACGGATTGAGGCTGTGCCTCTAACGCACACCGTATCTGAAGCACATCACCCACAGCTCTTTGCTTGATTTGTGTCCTGATGTCAGATCTTTTAACCCTCGTAAAAGGACAGCTACCTCCCCCAGTGGCTAGTACAGAAAGCGTCGTACCTGACATACACACACATCAACGAACTAAACACAACATTTCTTTGCTTCCCCATAAATGCAGATTTGCGTCGTTCCCGAAACACACATCAACAAACTATACACAACATTTCTTTGCAAATCCAAACCTGCAGGTCTGCGTCGTTCCTGACACACACACACACACACACACACACACACACACACACACACACACGCACGCACGCACACGCACACCAACAAACTTAACACAACATTCCTTTGCAACCCCAAACCCGCAGATCTTTGATTCCTGGGGCGGGCAGCTTCCCCCCCATGAGTGGGACAGGTGGTCAGGGCCGTACTTGAGGCACATAGTACAATCCGTGAAGGCCTCCCACCCCCACGTCCCCCTGACAGTGTATGCAAATGGCAGCGGGGGGCTGCTAGAGCGCTTGAAGTCCACGGGTGCTGACGTGGTGTGTGGTGTGATGGCGTGTTGTGTGTGTATGTGTGTGTGCTGGTGGTGTGTGGTGTGGTGTGATGGCGTGGTGGTATGCGGTGGTGTGTGGTGTGATGGCGTTATGGTATGCGGTGGTGTGTGTGCTGGTGGTGTGTGTGTGCTGGTGGTGTGCTGGATTGCGTGGTGTGTATGATGGTGGTGTGGTGTGATGACGTGGTGTGATGGAGGTATGTGGTGTGATGGCGTGTTGTGTGTGTGTGCTGGTAGTGTGTGGTGTGGTGGGTGGTGTGATGGCATGGTGGTATGCGGTGGTGGGTGTGCTGGTGGTGGGTGGTGTGGTGGGTGGTGGTATGCGGTGGTGTGTGTGTGCTGGTGGTGGGTGGTGTGGTGGGTGGTGTGATGGCGTGGTATTATGCGGTGGTGTGTGTACTGGTGGTGTGTGATGCGGTGGCGTGGTGTGATGCATGAGCACAATGTGCCCTGCACTCATGCTGAAGGGTTGATGTTTGGTGTGGACTGAATTGTCCATTTTAAATTGGTGTGGGCTCAGTTGCGCATGAATTAGGTGTGCGCTGAAGTGTTGCAGTTTGGCGTGCGCTGAGCGTCTTTTAAATCTTGTGTGGGCTAAGCTGCGCATGAAGTAGGTGTGCGCTGAAGTGTTGCAGTTTGGTGTGCACTGAGCGTCCTTAGGCTAAGTTGCGCATGAAGCAGGTTTGCACTGGAGTGCTGCAGTTTGGCGTGCACTGAACGTTCTTTAAATCTTGGTGTGGACTAAGTTGCGCATGAGCTAGCTGCACTGAAGTGTTGCAGTATGGTGTGCACGATGGAGGTGTGCCTCAGGTGAAGCAATGGCATTTGCCCGCGCACATGACATGATTGGTGTGTGAGTGTGTGTGTGTCTCCACAACCAGTACAGGACATATGTGCTTCCCACGCACGTGACATGAATGGTGTGTGTGTGTGTGAGTGTGTGTGTCTCCACAACCAGTACAGGACATATGTGCTTCCCACGCACGTGACATGAATGGTGTGTGTGTGTGAGTGTGTGTGTGTCCACAACCAGTACACGACATATGTGTTTCTCACGCACGTGAAATGAATGGTGTGTGTGAGTGTGTGTGTGAGTCCACTACCAGTACAGGACATGTGCTTCCCACGCACGTGACATGAATGGTGTGTGAGTTTGTGTGTGTGCGTGTGTGTCCACTACCAGTACAGGACATATGTGCTTCCCACGCACGTGGCATGAATGGTGTGTGTGAGTGTGTGTGTCCACTACCAGTGTAGGACACATGTGCTTCCCACGCACGTGACGTGAATGGTGTGTGTGTGTGTGTGAGTGTGTTTGTGTGTGTCCACAACCAGTACAGGACATATGTGCTTCCCACGCACGTGAAATGAATGGTGTGTGTGTGTGTGAGTGTGTGTGTGTGTGCCCACAACCAGTACAGGACATATGTGCTTCCCACGTACGTGACATGAATGGTGTGTGTGAATGTGTGTGTGTGCGTGTGTACCCACTTCCAGTATAGGATAAGTGTGTTTGATAGCAGACAGGTGCAATATACAAGGAGTATGTTGGAGATGAAATCCATTGTATACACTTGCACTTGCATTCATTCACACACAGGCACATTCATATTTTACAAACTGAATGTGTGGTCCGCAAACGCAGACTTCAGCACATTCAAACATAAATACATACATTCATACATATACACATGCATACGTGCGACGCATGCAAACATAATACATGCATGCATACATATACACATGCATACACGCACAGATGCATGCACACACATACACATACAAACACGCACAAGCACAAATGCACTGCAGATTGGCGTTGACTGGACCACAGACATAGGGGACGTGAGGACGCGGCTAGGCCACGATATAGCGCTGCAAGGCAACATTGACCCCACACTGCTGTTCGCTTCACAGGTGCGTGTGTGTGTGCGCGTGTGTGTGTGTGTGCGTGTGCACGTGTGTTCCTGTACATAAGTGTGTGTGCGCGCGTGTGTGTGTGAGCGTGTGCACGCGTGTCCCTGTACAAAAGTGTGTGTGTGAGGGGATGTGGGGAAATGCGTGTACATAGCTTGTGAGTGTACATAGCCTGTGGTAGGAGCTGGGAAGGTAGGTAGGTAGGTGGTTAGGTAGGTGTGTGTTTCTGCTTTTGTGAACTCCTTACAAACTTCAGCTGGTGCCCGACCCTGTGTGAACATTTGTTCTCCTTCTTCCGAAGCGCACTTCATTGCATGTAGATTGCCGTCGAACAAGGCGTGTGGGAACTCCTGCTCGAAACAGAGTTTGCGTGCAAGTTGTTTACTCTGGCTTCCAAAGTGCGCTTCGTTCATGTATGTTATCTTTCGTGCATGTTCGTTGCATGTCATGCATGTTTGCTGCATGTTCGTTGCATGTCATCGTTTGTGCATGTATCTCATCGTTTGTGCATGTCATGGTTCGTGCATGTATGTCATCGCTCGTGCATGTTCATTGCATGTCATGCATGTTCGTTGCATGTCATATTTTGTGCATGTATGTCATTGCTAGTGCATGTTCGTTGCATGTTCGTTGCATGTTTGTTGCATGTCATATTTTGTGCATGTATGTCCTTGCTAGTGCATGTTTGTTGCATGCCATGCATGTTCGTTGCATGTCATCGTTTGTGCATGTATGTCCTTGCTAGTGCATGTTCGTTGCATGTCATGGTTCGTACATGTATCTCATCGCTTGTGCATGTTTGTTGCATGTCATGCATGTTTGTTGCATGTATGTCATTGCTAGTGCATGTTCGTTGCATGTTTGTTGCATGTCATAATTCGTGCATGTATGTCATCGCTCGTGCATGTTCTTTGCATGTCATGCATGTTTGTTGCATGTTCGTTGCATGTAATGCATGTTCGTTGCATGTCATCGTTTGTGCATGTCATGGTTCGTGCATGTATGTCATCGCTCGTGCATGTTCGTTGCATGTCATGCATGTTTGTTGCATGTCATATTTTGTGCATGTATGTCATTGCTAGTGCATGTTTGTTGTATGTCATTGTTCGTGCGCGTATGTAATCGCTGGGTGAGACTTGTGGGAATGCTCGCTATAAAATGTTTCAGCTCTTGTGAGCTTGCTTGTTGTAAAAGACAAGGTTTGTCATGTGCAGGCTGCCACTGAGCAAAGACTGCAAGAGTGCCTATACTCAAAGACCCTGCATCTGAAGAGCTGCTCACAGCCACTCTGCACTCTGCACGTCTCGCTTGTGAGAAGCCGTTGAGCGAGGCGTGCGAGACCCTGCATCTGAAGAGCTGCTCAACCATTCTGCATTTGAAGAGCTGCATCTGAAAAGCTGCATCCGAAGAGCTGCATCTGAAGAGCTGCTCACAGCCACTCTGCACGTCTCGCTTGTGAGAAGCCGTTGAGCGAGGCGTGCGAGACCCTGCATCTGAAGAGCTGCTCAACCATTCTGCATTTGAAGAGCTGCATCTGAAAAGCTGCATCTGAAGAGCTGCATCTGAAGAGCTGCTCACAGCCACTCTGCACGTCTCGCTTGTGAGAAGCCGTTAAGCGAGGCGTGCGAGAACACCTGTGCAGGGCAGGCTGACAATCTTATTTTTCCTGTCAAAATTGGTGGTGATTTTGTGTGCAGGATGCCATTGAGCAAGGCGCGCGAGAATGCCTGCGCCAGGCAGCTGAATAGCTGAATCATGTACAGTTGGCTACAAAAAGGATAGCGGTGTATCTTTGTGTGCAGGATGCCATTGAGCAAGGCGCGCGAGAATGCCTGCGCCAGGCAGCTGAACAGCTAAATCATGTACAGTTGGCTACAAAAAGGATAGCGGTGCATGTTTTGTGTGCAGGATGCAATTGAGCAAGGCGCGCGAGAATGCCTGTGTCAGGCATATAAAACAAACATATTATGTTTTGTGTGCAGGATGCCATCGAGCAAGGCGTGCGAGAATGCCTGCGCAAGGCAGGTCCCAGCCGTCACGTGTTAAACCTAGGCCACGGAGTGCTGGTGAGTGAATGAGAACGTCATGCGCAACGTCCTATTTGCCCATGAGAACGTCATGCGCAAATGAGAAATGCATGCTTGAACTAGGTACCTTGGTGAGTGAATGGAACATTGCATGCTTGAATTAGATACCTTACTTAGTAGCAAACAGCGTACGAGTACGAGTACAGCACATAGGCACATGCACGCAAACGCACGCCACGTCCTATTCGCGCACATACCGTTGGTTCACGATCACTTCGGGACCACACATCTTAAAATTAATTAAATTTTCTATTTTAGTTCGTGAGGGGGTCTGGGGATTACGAATCCAGTTCGGGCAGGTCCTGTCGGGAGTAAATTAGTTGATTCGAGAGCCCCCCACTGTTTCTGCTGCTGCTGCTGCTGCTGCTGCTGCTGTGCAGGCTGATGGGCAGACTGCCCATTGGCTGCATGGGGAGAACCACAGCTGAGTGCTTGCATGTGTGCTTCCCTCAATCAGAGAAGCAACCCTCTCTTACCCACTTGCCATCTTCACTAGCTCTGTGTGGATGCCCCAAAGGAAGGGCCTGAAGGGCCTTTTAGAGGAGGAGGCTTGTTCTTGGAGCAGCAAGCATGTACGCCCCACGGGCCTCTTCACAGCCGCGCCCCTTGCCTATGCCTCTGCCAGCTCCCTGAGCTGCCTCTCCCTCTGCAGCTTCTCATAATCCCTCTGCTGAACGGCCAGCCTCTCAGCTGGGGACAGGGGCTCCAAGAACGGGTCAGGGGTTCACAACCAGGGCACGCTAGGAGCTCAAATTCAAATGCATTCTCAAAGCCACCTAAAGTAATTAAAATTATCACTTCGAATTCAATTCAGAGAGGGCCCTGAGAAAAAAAAAATCGTTTTTATGCCAACTGTACCTTTCTTAACTCACCCCAGGTAAATAACGTCTTTTGCCCTCCGGCGTGACATCCGCATCGTAAAATATATATTTATTCAGAGGTTCCGGAGTTTCCGGGGTTTGACGAAAATAATTTGGTGGCTGAATAGCGATGAGCAGAGAAGGCCCCGCCCCCGCCCCAGCCCCAGCCTTAGCACCTGCAGCACCAGCTCTAGCACCTGCCCCAGCACCTGGAGCACCTGCCCCAGCTGCAGCACGACATACATGCGCACGCACACACGCGCATGTGCACGCATACTCACACACGCACTCGCACTGCCTGGGCTGAATGCCCACCGGGGTTGGTGCAGGGAAGGCTAAAATAATTGATTACAGGCTCCGGGGTTACCTTAAATATTTTTGAAACTTGGGCATCGGGGTGAGTTGGGTAAGATACGGAATTTAATTTCCGAAGTGATTGTGAACCTACGGTATACGCAAACAGCATACGAGAGCAAGAACAGCACATAGGCACATGCACACAAACACACGCCACGTCCTGTTTGCGCATATATATGCAAACAGTATGTGTGTGCATATACGCAAACAGCATGCAATTACGATTTACAGGCACACAGACATACACACACACGCCACGTCCTGTTTGCGCAGGTGGGCACGCCAGAGGAGAATGTGGCGCACATGTTCAACCTGTCGAAACAGATCAAGTATGCAGACACACTGCAACACGCATAAGACTGGACCGCGGATTCACGGAGCGTTGCTTGTTTTTGTTATGTCCTTAACGTTGGCAGCAATGAGGTTTGAGGAACTGGTATTTGAGTGCGCCTTCCCCCCTTGACCTCGCTAGATTTGTTAGAACTACCAGCATAGTCTTTTCTTCTCGGTTCTGAGGGCCTTTTCCCTTTCAGACTTTGATCTGTTCTTAAGCTATTCCGGGTGATTGTATTAACTCATGGCAAAGCATTCCCTTGCCGCAACCCCCCATAGTTGGCGTTTTGTTTTCTTTTCTCCTTCCAAGCACAAAGCATTGAAGTACCACCAGGGTTACCAGTATATCTGCCCTTCAATTTTTTTGGCAAGGTAGGTGGCCGTTTTTGTATGCCCATACCGCATATGGTATATCTCTCTTCCAAACACAGGTCTGTGCCTACGTGCTGAGGACGCTCATTGAAATGTTGGCCTAGCTGCCCCCAGCTCTAAGCTTTTGACTTGAATTTTCTTATTGTTTGCACTCACCTCGAGTGATCAAACAGCTGAAAGAAATTGTTGCAGGTGTTGCAGCTTAGTTGTTTTGTGGTGGTGCTTCCTATAATCAGCAGCCGCATTTCAACCGAGCCAGGAGATTCCTGACGCACTTGTTGAATTTCCTCGCAACCATTCGCATAATGAAGATTCTAAGGTAAGGTAAGGTAAGGTTACATCGCTATATATGAAGATTCTAAACATGCAAAACTTGCATTTTACATTGTGAGATTATTATGGGTGAGCTGTAAGGGACCCCATCAGGGGCACCGTTGTGGAGTTGCGTCCCTCAAAAGTGGACGCGCTGTATATTAGGAACTAGCAGGCAGGCGGCGACAAACCGCCCCCCACACTATAACCATCCTGCTAGGGTCTGGGAGCAACAGGCACCATATACCGCAGCCACACAAGAAACCCACTCCTCAGCCTTGAGTTACTAATCTGCATGCTACAGAGTTTACAGAGTAAGCCGTCAGTCAAAGCGTGCGGCTGCTAGCCTGCGTAAACAAACGTGTAAAACTGTGAAAATTGTTGCTGTAGCTCCTCCAGACTTGTAGCATCTACACAAAAAAAAATTTGAAAGGGGAAAAAGGCACAACGCATTGCAGCACTGAATAAAATAACCCTAAGCATCTACCAGGACCAACCGACCGCAATAAATCAAAGAGGGGGAATATCTGTGAGTTTTGGGCACATAAACAACATGGATTGTCACACTGATAATACCTAACCGACCCACATTAAAGCAAAAAGGGGGGTTCATCTGTGTGTCGGGTTTATGAACTTCATGTTGCTGAACATCTGTCACACTGATAATACCAAGAATGAGGGAGGCAAATAACATTATATAAACTCATGAGGAGCAGCACATGCACAACGAGAGTGTCTGGAACATCAATCATGGTCTGGTTCATCACTCTTTTGCTGCGGGCCCTGCTGCTAATGAACTCTTACATTGGCAGTGACATATCATGTGACAGAGCAGTTAGTTGGTTGACAGTAGAGAGTTTCTGTATGTCTTGTCCAATAATCTGGATGTGCCAGTCTTATTGATAACCTTTATCTTCTGGATTTGATTGTTTTGGTAATCAATCGACAAATGTGAGCATTTTAAGAGGTACCATTAGAGGGGATCCTTAAGAGGCTCTGTACAGTGTAAGGCCTCTGATTCTAGTTATTGTTCTAGTCATATTAAGAATGTGTAACACGATGAGACCGAGAATGTCTGAGTAAACGGTCCCAGCTCCGGGAAGGGACAGTGGTGTGGCAGCCAACCAAAGATGAGTAGCGCTCACGCACACGAGTATGAGCACAAAGCGCACAGGCGTGGATTTCTTGGTTTGAAGGCGCCTCAAATCATCAATGAGACTGTGGAGACTTTCGTATGCCCCGCACCATTTGAAGCATTGCATTGCAGAGACTCAGAGGAACACGCTGCGCAGCAAAGACCGATGATATAGGCTGAGAAGATGAGCCGTGACGAGGGCATACAGAGAGCTCAGAGGGAGGGAAGAGCCGTGCTTGCTTACCATGGAGCACACAGAGAGCTTGGGAAGCAGAGGATCAGTGTTGTCGCGTACGGTACGGTACGGTATGGTACGGTACGTACGATACGAGAGCTGCAGATCATACTATTTTCAAACTTTTAAATTCATTCAGCAAGCCTTTCATGCATGCCTCCTTCAAAAATGCAGCTCAAAACAACCTTAAACTAAGAGTTGAGTGTCCCTCCCTGTAGGCACTTTTCAGCAGCCCAATGCACACCATGCCAATTCAAAATGGTCCGTTCCTGCCCAAAATTTCTCAAAAATAATATTAGAAACAGCATTGGTAATGAAAGTGCCCTCGCAAACTCCGAAAAGCACGATCCCCCTCTCCGAAAATTTTATTTTAGATTGTACCATACGTACCGTACCGTACTATAGTACGACGAACGATGTGGGTCCGTACGTGCGTACGCGACAACACTGCAGAGGATGGTCAGTCAGAAGAGACATGTCACTTGTAAAATGCACTTCTCATTGGGCTGGTCCCGCCTTCAAAGGGCAGCCTGCCTTGTATGTTAGATGTTTGGTGGCTGGTTCCGCCTCTTAAGGTCAGCCTTGCGTTTCTGTAGTTTAATTGGCTGCCACCGCCTATCCTTCCCAGAGCATTTTGATATGAATTTGAAATATATAAATACACATTTGGCAGGGCAATCTGTCCAATTTCCTGCACAAGCACTAAGGCCTCAGGCCTCACTGGGCAAAGACAAGTCGGATTCTCGTGATCCACCTGTGTTTTATGGCAAGTCCACCATGAACGACCTGCCTGCATTTAAGCACTACTTGTCCACTTGTTATCACCGTAAGAGAGCTACCACAAAGCTCACGCCTGCCAATTTTTTCCAGCTCATCAGCAGTGCATTTCCATTTCGTTCAGCTGCACAAGTTTGGTTAGAAGACGCCTGCACAAGCATTGAAGAGGCAGCTGCACAGCCGGACAAGGCAGATGCACTGCTCATTTGCTCATTTGCACACTGAAAGCACTATCTGCAGAGTTTGATCACATCTCAGGTGACAAAGAGCAGCAGCTCTTTGACATGCAACACCAGGCAGGTGAAAGGGCCTCAGCTCTTGCCATGATATATGCAGCTTTGGCTAGAGAAGCAGAGGTGAAAGATGATTGGGTAGCTTGGAAGCTAGTAGCAGCCATGCAGCAGCACGCCCCTGACTTGACCAGCATGGTGGAGAATGATATGATCATGAGAGGAAGTGCACCCCTTGCAGATCTTGTACGCTTGGCAAAGAACTACAGCAAATATTATGCCATGAATGGATCACACAAGAAAAAGCGCACACATGAGATTGAAATAGAGGAGCTGATAGCTGATCTGAGAGTTATGGTGACGCAGTTGCGCACACTCGTGGGTTTTAGCAATCTCATGTCCTGCACTTGCAGATGGACCACACGTCGCACGTCTACTCGCGGCTGGGCAATGATGGATATAAGCAGCGAAATGGTGCGCTCCTTGCCTAGGGTATGGACGCTAACATTGTCTAAATTTAACATGCTATGGTCCAAAATTTGAGTGCAGTCCGCGCCGGATGACTTAGCAGTTAAACTCTAAAGCACGCACGCACCACAACAGCTTGCACCTACAGCAGGGCCGCACAAACCAGTAACGAGCATGTTTGCATCAGTTGCACAGCCACAAAAGTGTGTGTTGGCAGCAGCACCAGTCCCATTTACACGCACAGGCCAGGCTGTGCACACCACACTAGGCACGCAGCATCCATAGAGAGACCTCCGTTATGTGCACTGAGTGAGAAACATTTGAAACGGCATGTCTGCATACCACTGCACCTGACAGCACGATCAAAATACCACTCTCCACCACTGCAATGGGAATTTTCCAGCACACCAACATTGCACAAGCCGCATCAACATCACAAAGCACATCTGCAGCAGCTGCAAGTATTGGCCTGATGGGTCAGAGTGAAGAGGGTCAGAGTGGCCAAAGTGAATGCTACACTTTTTGGCCACAGATGCTACAGCCTGCTTATGTGTCCACAAACGTGCAGAAGGCAGGTGACCCCTATTTTGCAAAAGTAGCAGATTTGTACCGTTTGGAGATTGTACTACCCTGCAACATGATGGTACGTCTCGGCAGCACACGTCAGGCACTGCAGCAGTTGTGTGTGACACCTGCTCTGAAGTAAGCTTGACATCACAGTCGTACGCTGACAGCCTTGGTTTGAAGTACGTCACCAACAACACCCTTGTGAGCCAATTACCAGTACAGCCGAAAGGTACTTTGACAAAACATATCATTCCAGTGCAAAGCATAAACACCTAAATAGGACAGCAAAATAATTCCTTTGCAGTATTTAGCTCATATCAATAAAAATGGAATTGCTATAAAGAAAGCTGTTCATTTACAGGGAGCAAATCATAGCAACGTCCTGTCGTAAGAATGCTTAAACCATGCATTTATTAAACGTTCATAAGCAGTAGTGGAATAGAGCTACGCCTGCAGCTGCGCCTATGGCAGAAGAAGCGACTATGGCTGGAAAAGCGATATTGCATCCAGCTCTGAAACCTGCAGTGCCATCCATTGCCAAAATTGTAATGTGCACACAATAAGGAACAAATGAGAGGCCAAATATTGCCTAGTATCAGCTGCATCAAGGAAAAGTTGGGGGCCTTGATGCTTACACTCACTTGACAACGGTGGACTACTTGCCATTGTAATCTGGCGCCTTTGAAATCTAAAAAATGCATACGCTTCTCTGAATAAAATCAAGTTAGCCAGGAGTTTGTTCCCTTTTTTCCGTTCAGCACGAGAAGCGACGAACACACGCATCTGCTCATTTGCTGACATCCAGCAAACAAATCATACAGAGTCTGGAGGCATTCACACCTTAATTCGTTTTATGGGGTCTCTTGCAGACTCAGGCCCATCCGCATCAGCACCCTGCATTTGAATTTGGCAGGCACCCATTTTGTAATTTGCAGGCACAGTCAATTTGTATCAGAAGGAGTGATTGTGACTATCTAAACTTTGTGGAACACACTTACCCTTGCCCTCTTCACGCCCCTCACGGCGGCCCCCCCTGCCTCTGCCTGTAAAGCAAACAACAATAAATCCTGGCATCTTATTTTTGAGGGATGCCTCCAGCACTTGTACCTCACAATAACTAAAATAATGCTGGGTGGAGCATGGATGTCTATAAAAAATGTGTGCAGTCGTGTACTCACGATAGGAAAGCCTTCAAGGTCTTGTGGTGCTGGGTTGGTATCTCTATACAGAGCATGGCAAGAAATAAGGTTACGTAACCTTGCACACACTTTTAGGCTTTAAGGTGTGCGCTAGGTCAAGTTGTCTACCCCCACTCCAGCACATCGTTGCAAGACCGCACTAGGTCTGAGCAACGTGTTTCAGGCTCGTACAATTCAAGGTCATGTAAGAAATGTATGAGTATGCCTTGAGACATGCGATCATTAACAATTTCTAGCCTACAACCAACACATAATTTGCAAGGGTGGTGGTTAGGGTTGGCCAGAACCGTATATACACACCGTATATGAGTTCTCCCTAGTTTATGCATTCTAGTTTTATGCATTCTAAGTGTGCACTCACGATGACCTTGCTTGGGACTTGTTGATGTTGAACGGTAAAATAACAGGATGCAGCTTTTGAAACGTTGGGTTGCAACCCCTCATCTGGTGCAACCATGTGCGGACCTGGGATGAACAATTTCAGAGCAAATGTCATAAGGAGAACCCTGTATACAGGTATTTGATCTACTTTGTTCCATTTAGCAACATAATAAGGCAACAAAGTCAATATCACTGAAATACTCTAAGAAAAAGATGCACCCCCCTCTCTGACTTACTTCTTCATTATTTACAAATCTTTTGGTCAATCCCGCATTCTTGTCTGCACAGCACAGCAAAATCCTCACGATGTGTTCCTGCGGGGTGTGAAAACATTGGTTTGTCAAGCGTAAAAGCTGCACCCTTTAGTTCAACCATCAACCGCTGAACTTGGCTTATTCTTATTACCATCAGCTCGTACTTGTAATAGAGAATCCCCGCATGATGCCATGTAATCATAAAACAGGTATTTGCACAGCTCGTCGTGCGCCAGCAGGCAATCCACCTTGAGGGTGACGGCAGAACAAGAGGTAAGATAAACAGGGTGACGGCAGAACAGAGGCAAGCGAAAAGGCAAATAGCAGTCTGGCCACTGTGCTCTCAAGGTGACACTAAACAAGCAATGTAACATATTGGCAAGGCAAAAATACCTTTTGTGGGCTGTTTTTGAAAATTTCAAGCAGTATTTGCATGTACTTTTGTTGAACAAGCACAGCGAAGCTCCTGTGTAGCCAATGGTGTAGATATTTAATGTCAGCGAATACCATGTTTGTTCTAGCCAGCATAATTGAAACCCTTGGCCCAATTATAATGGAGAAGCTTTATAGGATGTATGGTCTTTCAGATCATCACAATAAAGCCTCTACACTGGAACATCCTTATTGTAGGAAGCGAGTTATTCACAAGTACTGAAATGCTAAATTAATTGGGCCTCCACCTGATCTCAGGAATGCGGACTAACAGTGGCTCCAGGAATTCATCAGCGAGGATGCTCCCTCCCACACAAATTGATTTACTGGACCCTGCACACATGTGAACTGGTATGTTGTTCGACGTGCACCTTTGGAAGAAAATGCATTGCAAGCAGGTGCTTCCCCACTTCAAGTGCCAAACAACACTCTAGCTTTAAAAGAGCAGGGATTGAGCAAAAAACATTTTGAATACACGTTCGTTTTTCACCTTCCCACTGAGAAGTACACATACGGTACATGCACTCGGTTACGCCCGCCAGCACATCCTCGGTCCCAGCCTGCACAGGATTTGAACTGATGTTAGAGAAGTTCAAACGTGTTGCAATTGACAGACATTGAGAAGAAAGTTCAAAGCTACAAATTTTGATGGGCATTCTAATTTTCCCAATGACTTGGGCAAGGTTTCTGCACGTTTTCCGGCCTACCCCCATTCAAATCCTCACCTCAGTTTTTGGCCGATTTAGCAGGTCACTGAAGAATGTTACAAGGAAAGCGGGGAATGAAGAGTAGCACACAAGGTTCTTGGCAAAAGCACCCCTGCATATGCAAGGGAATTTGAGATAACAAATGGTCGTAGCTTGACAATTCGCGACACCATTGTTGCACTGAGTCAAGTTAGTCAAGTTAGTCTAGTCGTGTCTTGTCACACATAGATGGTTTAATACAAACCTGATCTGGATTGGAAGTAAGCGCAATATCTGCCGAACAACTTCATCTCGCTTTGCCTGAGGCTCTGCTATGTCCATCTGCACACAACAGCAAGCAAAAGGAAGATCATTGGGGGTATCTGAGAAGAGTTGAGACCTGTGTGTGCAAATGAAAACAGCTAGATAGCAGCAGCGGGCTTTCTTCTCCTACAAGCAGGCACTCACGGTGATGAAATAGCCAGAAACCTTTGTCATGAGTCTGCAATCTCTCGGCAAACAAATCTTTCAGTGGAGTCAGCGAATAGCGTTTACAACATTGTGTGCTCTAACTGTGCCTTGAGCACTTCTTGCAAACGTATGTAAGGAAAAGGGGTTCACATTAGTGATGAGTGAACAAGCCTGGCGTTCACATCGCACCCGACAGCACCCACTATCTTTCTCGAAATCCGAGAGTGCCGAAATCCACGTCCATGAGGTGTTAATTTGTTTGATTTATTTTATAACCCCGAGTCGTGTTTTTTTCACCCGCCTCGTTCCACACAAACGCCAACAATGAACAATGGGCACAAGAGGCGCCAAAAAATGAGATAGGCGAAAGCGCCTCGGTGTTGTGTTGGAGGACAGTTGAGGTTCTGACACGCCTGATCTTTGCTTGCGACTTCTTCACCGTTACTGAAATAAATAAATTACATTGCTGCAGGTCACCCACAGACCCACAAAATATAAAAGTGCAGTCGAAAATGTTGCACAAAGGAAAGTACACAGCCTTCTCCCTTTTTCCCTTTTTAAGGCTGCAACCAGCAACCAGACAAAAGCACGAGCAGCTACAGCAGCCGATGCATTTCGCGGTTTCCCCATTGCAAAGGTTCATGGGCAGGCAGCTAATATTTACGACACTATTTGGGAAGTGTCACCCGTGGGGACAACCTGCATCCCCCTTTTCTCACGGTTAAGGCAGTGCACGTGGTTGCCTTTTGTCCGGTAAAGGCTTTCTGCAGGGTCAGGCATTCAGCGATGTTTTTTGTAGGCGACTGGATTTGTCTTGCAAGCAGATGGAGCCCTGTTTTGCTGCTCCCAATCATGTTTATGCATATGATTAAATCGGGCCTGAAGCACAGACATTTTGATGTTAAGCATGCAAGAAAGTTGGTGTTTAGCGTGATAAGCCTGTTCAAATAAAAAAGATCTACATTTGTAGTCTTTGTTAAGCATAAGAAAGCACGACACCCTTAATGTAAATGCAGCAACATAAATAAATTAACAACCTCAATTAACATTAGCCGTAAAATGTGATTTTTTCCTAATGTTATTTCCTTTCAGACCAGACTGGATCCAAGCTGGGTCACCATCGCCATAAATTCTACAAGGGAACCTCCCCTTCTTATAAGAAATGAGAGCCAAGTCATTTAAGAGGAGCCAAATAGCAAAATGCGTGTGCATCACCTAATAGAAAGGTCAAGTTGTCTTCACCAAAGCTTAATGCAAATGCTTGGGGCAAGCACACGTGAGATGATGAATGAAAGACATGTACGTGTGTCGACATTTGCAATCACACCTACCACTGGCAGCGCCCACTGTAAATCATCTACTACAATGCCAATCCAAAGGAACTATGACACATGGGCCTGCCCAGCCTGTGTCAACCTAGTATAAAGACGTGATTTTGTATCTCAAAAAAAGAGTTGGTAAGTGTCTCTCTGGGAATCCAACCAGGGGACAAAGTTGCACAGATTTTACCCCAGGATATTTCAGAATAATTTTAGGCATGCTTACAGATTGTACTGCGTCAGTAGATAGGAGAGGGGGTAACCCATTGTTATAATCAAATGATCAACTTGCTGATTATTTTGGTAGCTCCTAACATTGAATAAATGGAGGGAGCAAAAGTGCGCTATCAGGCCAGCGGTTGACCGTGGGTAATACCCACACATACATACAGCTTTTGTGCTCAACCTGGTTGTATAAAGAATATAAGTCAGAATGCTCTAATAATAGCACAAAAAGTCTCAGAGCCAGGGAGCTAGGGAGTAAAAAAAGTTATGGCATTTCCCTGCCAACTTTTGATATGGCACAGATCACCCTCTGCAACGTGATCCGGGACTGCGACGAGATACAAGACTGCGTCGTGATACAGGTTAAGGGATACGTCAAAATAAGTGTGCTAACCCTCATCCTCCTGTCTCATGTTACATTGGGAAGTCTGTGTTGGCCTACTAAAGTTAACATACAGAGATCTCCACGCAGACAAGTAGCGCGCATTCTTATGCAACACTACCTGGAGCTGGAATGGTAACGTCAGTGCTATTTATGGTCTCTGAATGCAACTTGGTCAGTTCATCTCTTTTGCAATGTTGTTAAGAATTGGAGGGAACACGATTCATCACTGAATGATAAGCAAGATCCGAAATTTAGACCCACAGACTAATGGATAGTATGTAAAACTAGAAGCCTGCCGATATTGCCACACATGGCTCAAAGAGCATATCTAAACATGTCCATGTTGGACCATAGTTGCCCCCCTCTGGCGTAATCCTCTTTTGTTCTATTACGGCTTGCTCAGTATCTAGGCACAAGAATTACAGAGTGGAAAAACAAAGACCAAAAATTTAAGAGCAAAGAGGAAGAGAGAGAGAGGGACATCCAAAACCCCAAAAGGGAAGAGCCAAGCAGGCAGCTTGGTTGTTGACACACGCATGCCTGCGTGCAAAAGAAATGCCGGCACAGCGGAAAGGAGCCAGTAAGAAAGTACCAGAATCAGGGGCACAAGACTAGCAAGCAGAATAAAATACACAGCTAATTAAGTAATGATTATGGCTAAGAAAGGGACGCCTGCACTCCGTACAAAAGTGCACCACACAATCACTTGCCTACAAGAGCTCAATTTTTTCTGCATGCTGCAGACAACTCAGGAATTTGTCTGTTTGCAGCCTCTTTTGCACCTTATGGAATATTAACCGGTACGCAATGTCTCACGTCCTCTGCTGCTTTGTTTTGTTGCATTTTGTTTTGTTGCACTTTGTTTGTTGCACTTTGCTTTGTGTACTTACAGCGGGCATCAACAGCTTGGCCGCGACTGGATATCAAGCATTGCTTCCCTCGTAGAAAGCAATTTACCAAATGATAGATCAAAAACATATACAAGATCACTCGCAATATGAAAGCAATCCTAGGAAAATTTTTGAGGAGTGAAAGCACCCCATTTATGATCATTCAGCCTTCTCAGCCACAAGAAATAACCGTCCTGCCGCAACATTTCCAGCTAGAGTGAGTACTATCGCCTGCTGTAGTCTGGCAGAGATTGTATGGTTTGTGATTAAGAATATTATACCAATGCTTGACCACATGATGATGATGATGGTGATGATGATGATGGCGTATTTCATAGGTCCAGGGGAGATAGCAAACTCCCTACTACGAGCGAGGTTGAATTGAAACTGAAAGTTGATAAATAAAAGGGAAGCAAGAGAGGCAGGCTGGAAGTGATAACAAAAAATAAGGGGGACAACCAAGGTGATGAGAAGAAGGGCAAAACGTGTACGAGAAGGTCAAGCATGGGAAAGAAAGAGGGAAGGAAAGCCTGCGTACTATGGTGCCCACGTAAAAAGAACAAGTTTTAGGAAGACATGTGTCATGCTAATTCAATGGCATGGACGAATTGTGTGATTTCCCCTGGATTTATAATGTGAGCAACGGTTTTATGGTTATTTGGTTGTTTGGCCAGTTTAGATGGTCCTCTTGTAACGAACTCGCTCTTTTCTCAGACTTGTCTGAGCCATCTCCTCTTGGGCGTTGCTTGAGCCGTCGCTTCCTTCTCGCGTGGAGAGGGAGGAGACGTTAAACACACCTTTATGGTTATGGCTCATACTTGCAATCCATGCTTAAGCTGGTACCATGATTCGTCGTAACACAGGGCTAGTAAAGAGTCCAAAGGCAACGGGCCGATCTAGCTACAACACCGTGAGGCACTCAACATAAAAACTAGGGAAGATAAGAATTAGCCAGGATAAAAGCAGCTAAGCCATTGCAATGACTGGGGTTTGTGATGAAAGCACTGGGAAAGTGTTGCTGCCGCATAGCGAGTTCCAGTTCTTAATAGCTGTATTGTTTGCAAATCACGGTAACTGTACAACCGTTGCTATAGTCGCTAGTTTTTATCCCAAAAAAACAGTGACGGTAAGGAAAACTTGCTTGGGGTGATGATACCACTACCGGCATGATGTGCACCAGCCCTGGCAGCCTTTTGAGAGCACTCAAAAAGCCTTCCAACAAATTGATGAACATCACGCATGAGCAGCAAGATCGAGACATTGGGAATTGCTTGTGATATGACGGTCGAGACCTATAAAGAACAGAGTACAAGTAATCTCCTAGCTACTGACAACATACCTGAAGCTCTAATGGTAGCATAGTAGAATGGGCCACCCCTGGCGAAAGACCTCCTCCTGCTCGTCCTGCTCCGGCTGATAAAAGGACCAGCAGGGAGAGTCTGTTGTTGCTGCTGTTGGTGCTGCTGCTGCTGCTGCTGCTGCTGCTGCTGCTGCTGCTGCTGCTGGTGCTGTTGCTGCTGCTACTGCTGCTGCGCAAGATCACGTGTGGCATCCGCCTGCACCTGCTTAGAGAGGCTATAACTGTTTTGCCCAACATATTTTAATCATTGATCAATATGTATATGTTTTGCAGCAACAATGGGACATCTTCGGACTTTCACTTGGTGTCCCCCTCCCTGAAAGTAATCCTACAAGTTTATATTCACATTGATGGGCTTTTCCATTTTCCAGCGTCGCTAGCGCTCCCTCACTCATCCTTAATGCCTGCTGGTATTTGCAAGCGTAGGCTGATACTTTACTAATATAATTAAACCCGGCTCCCTTGCTTGTTACGCACGCGCAACAGGCGGCATAGACATGTAATTCTTTTTTTGGCATTTGTCAGTGGACCTATGGTTTCAAGTTTATTTATACCATTCAACAAACAATCAGGGCTTTCGAAAGCAAAAGGACCGCGTCCACCATATGCAAAACTAGATTTTTATTATTGCGCTGCAGCAGGTTGCCAAAACTTTTTGGGCAAGACTGCTCAGTAGACTTCACGTTTCCAGGCTGATCATAAGCTGCCGCAGAACATCATCATTGACCTGCTGTGATGTGTGCCGTTTACATCACAAAGGCCGGGCGTTTAAGTTGTCTGGGACGACTGCTCAACCTAAGAGTACAAGGCTTTCTACAAACCAAACCAAGGGAAACACTTTGATCTGCCGCTGTGATCATGATGCTGGATGGCTACAATGCCAAACAACAGCTAAGCAGGCTGCTCGTGATCAGGCTGACTGCTGGTCTCGGCCAGGGTAGCATAATATGTGCTACAAGCGCTCGTAGCGCAGAGTATGATTGCTATGCTACGCTACACTGCTACGCTACATTGCTACACTGCTACGCTACTGCTACGAGATACGGCAAAATTAATTGTGAAGCAAAGGTTGACGGACCCTCGTAGCGTAGTTGTAGCGTAGCGCAGCGTAGCGAAGTGTGTCTTAGTCTCGGTCCGCCAAGGGGATATATATAATATATCCATGGTCCATAGGTCAAAAGCTATGAAGGAAAGTGGAAAGTTCAGTCTGCTGAGGAAGGACACCATGGTGTGACCTCAAAAAAGCAAGGCCAACCTTGCCAGCACGAGCAGCGTGCGAGCAGTCACCCGCTGAATACGCTGAATTATAAACATCTTGGCCTCAGTAAACAATGCATAGCATAAACACAGAGGCAAGTTTGGACTGTCCGTCATTTCTTTCGATGTAATTTATGATGACTTGCAGGTATAATGTCCAGCGGATCATCCAGGACTACAGGGTGCGTCGTGCAGTCCGCGTGCCCCAGGAAGGGCTTTCTCCGCTCCCACAGAAAGCATGATGCAGTGGCTGCCCAGCTGCTGGTGTCTATTGTGCAGGATAACATGCAGGTTTGACACATGCTTGCATTGCACATCCCTTGCCATGCTTGCACGCACATCCATGGCAGGGGCGACCAGGACGCACACCTTCCGTGCTCTCCTCCTGTGTGTTGGCAGCAGCTCCTCTGCGCCTACGAGGAGGGGGGGTGTCTGCGTCTGACGGCTCAGGCCCCAGCTGTCTCTCTTGCTCCATCAGCTCGGGGTTGAGCCCTGCGCCCCTTATAAGCATTGCTGATTATAACACTCACATTTGCACTTGTTTTGTTTTGTTTTGTTTTGTTTTTTTCACTTTTTTGTTTTTCCCGGGGACATTATACCCAAGTCGCCATAACGTGCTGTGTGCGGGTCACCTCTTGCTTCAAGCAATCTTTAAGATTATATTATGTCATAATAAAGGCTGATGCGTTGTCTGAAAACTTTCGCGAAAGACGAATAATGAAAAAAAACAAAAACAAAATCAACATGTCTGCTCGGTATCAAGCGCCCTTCACTATCCCCCCCGAATTCCCAAGCTTACTGAAGGGATTCACGCGAGAGGTGCTCCGCACGCAGGTGCGGCGTTAACTAAGTCATGCTTAGATGCTGTTTTAACAACTCTAACGAAGGCTTAGAACACTTGTGCGCTTGCATCACACATGTCTGGACATGCCGTACCCCTGCAGCCCGAGGACATTTACTCCTTTGGCACCCAGTACTTCAATGAGCTCCTGGCCCTCACCGAGGCTGAACTAGATGGTTTAAGGCAGTCCTCACCAGGAATAGTGAAGGCAAGCGCAGGAAAGCAGCAACAGGAGCAGCAGCACGCCCGGCAACCCACGCCTCAACCTTCGGAGCAGCAGCCACAGCAGCAGCAGCAGCATCAGGAATGGGGTGAAGGGGCTGGCCCGAATGGTGTGGATGCCATGGACATCTCCGTGCTCAGCCCACAAGAGATTGAGGCCCTGATTATGCGTGAGTGGAATGACTCTTTATGTCGACAGCCTTTGTACACTTATTCAAAGGCGCCAGCAGCAGCCATACAAACACTCACACGCTTGCACACGAATTTAGTATGCACTGCTGTTGCATTGACTGAGCATAGAGATGGCATGAGCGCTTAAAGCTGCTGCGTACGCGTTCCTTGCATGTGCGCATCCTTTGTTACTCAAATGCCACAAAAAGTGTGCCTGTATGTGCGAGTGTGTGTGGTCGTGTGTTTGTATGTGTGTGTGAGGATTAGTCTCTTTTACGGACGTTTGCGTCACGTGTATGTTTTCAGGTGTTCAAATTAGCGTGTGATTAGCTTGCACCACATGTATTTTAGCATGCAGGTGTTTGATGTGCGGCAGACAAACAAGACGCAAACGCCCTTCATCTAACATGGTTGCAGAGTTGTTCCTTCATCCAATGTGGTTGTTCCTTCATCTACCACGGTTGCAGAGTTGTTCCTTGAAGCGGACATAGACCACAGTGGATACCTGGACCGCCACGAGTTCCATAACGTCCTCAAATCAGCCAACTTGAGCCTCAATGACCAGTGAGTACACACACACACATACACGCACATGCCCACACACATGCACACACACACATACACACACGCACATACACATACACACATGCACGCACATGCACACACACACACACGCACACACTCACACACGCACCTGCCCCCACCTCCCTACAGGCAAGTGAGGCAAGTGCTGGCAGAGGCAGACGAGAACGAAGACAATGTGATCCAGTACAAGGAGTTCCTGCCAGTTATGGTGGACATCTTACACAGCTTGAAGGCCAAGCAGCAGATGCAAGCACAGAGGGAGCAGGTGTGCGTGCTGAAACAAGTCTGTGCGATGGGTCACTTGTCACCATGTGCTTACTCACGGTGCATTATGATGATGTGTGTGTATGTATGTGTGTATATTTGCTTACGATGTGTTACCATGTGTGTGTGTGTGTGTGTGTGTGTGTGTGTGCATGTGTGTGTATGTGTGCAATTTGGCCAACAATGTGATGCAGCAGGAAATAAAGAGAGCGTGTACGGGCTACGTGTGTGTGTGGCTGAGGGAGTTTAATTGATAGGGTTGGCCAGATACAATTTGCAATTTTAAATTGAAAGATTGGTAGAGACACATTAAATACAGTTGCATACGGCATACACCTCATCCTTAACTTATAAACCGGAGGAGGAGAGTCTTAGAGGTCCTCTTATTCAAACTCTAACTAAGGGTCTCAGAAAAACTGAAGGCACCCACGATTCTGACCTGCCTTGATCATAGGTTCATCGGTTAGAGAAGTGCGCAGTAGACTTTTTTATGGAAGTGCGCAGTAGGCTTTTTAGGGAAGTGCGCATTAGGCTTTTAGGGAAGTGCGCAGTAGGCCTTTTTGGTATGTGTTTTGAAGTAGAAGGCATTGAGCATTGCTGCTTACCCTGTGTGATTTATTGTTAGAAGAGACAGGTTACAAGACTGTGATAACTACGTACGTATACAAAGGGTTGGCCAGAACCATGTATACACAGTTAATATATGGTATTTTTGGCAGGGAAATCACCAAACATACGGCCATGTACGGCGTATATATACGGTTCTGGCCAACCCTACGTGTACGTAATAACACATGGTGTATGCACGCATACGTATTGACACATATTGTATGTATAGGGTTGGCCAGAACCGTATATGTATTCCGTGTATGACTGTATGTTTGATATAATTCCTGCCAAAAATACCGTGTGTGCACCGTATATATATGGTTCTGGCCAACCCTACGTATGCACAAAAGTTATGTACGTATAATTACTTACGCATAAATACACATGGTGCATGCACAAGAAAATTTGAAAGCCTCCAATTGCATGGCCAGATGTACAGTTTAGTACTTGTACAGTTTTGGTCAAATGTTGGTACTCCTTTCCTGTGCTTAGAGAAACGTTATGCAGTGCTTTGAGTCATCTGATGTAGGCAGACACGAGCAGGAAGAAGTGCATAGGGCTTTCCCCCTCTTGCAATTAACCTCAGTGACGCATCCTGTACCTAGCCTCTATTTCATAACAAATAAGCCTCACTGACACATCCTGTACTGAGCTGAGCCTCTGCCACTTCCCTCTTGACACTTTCCTCCCTCCAACACACCTTTCTCAGGACGAGCAGCATGTCCGGCAAGAGGCTGAAGCCTACCTGCTGCACGGCCTGCCCAAGGAGGATATGGAACACCAGCTGCTGGACGCACTCAAAAGGGTGAGCACAGCGCACACGCACTCAAAAGGGTGAGCACACACACACTCAAAAGGGTGAGCACTCAAAAGGGTGAGCACACACGCACTCAAAAGGGTGAGCGCAACGCACGCACACACAAGTACACACGCAGAGCCATGTAACCATGGAAAGGCAACCCCCCCCCCCCACACACACACACAAATTACAACATAAACACACACATGAGCAATGGGCACACTGCGCCTTGCACACACACAGGCTGATCTTGAGGGTACTGGACTCTTGAGCTATGCTGACTTCAAGGAAATCCTGAAGAGCTCTGACCTGGGGCTGACTCGCAAAGACATCAACCTGATATCTGCACAGGTATGTGTGCGTGTTGGTGTGTGTGTGTGTGTGTGTGTGTGTGTGTGTGTGAGTGTGTGTGTGTGCCACTGACCAGGGGCTGACTCGCAATGACACCAACCTGATATCTGCACAGGTATATGTGTGTATTGGTGTGTGTGCATGTGTGTGTGAGTGAGTGTGTCTCTTACCAGGGGCTGACTCGCAAAGACATCAACCTGATATCTGCACAGGTATGTGTGCGTGTTGGTGTGTGTGTATGTGTGTGTGAGTGTGTGTGTCTCTGACCTGGGGCTGACTCGCAATGATACCAACCCGATACCTGCACAGGTACGTGTATGTTTATGCGTGTGTGTGTTTGTATATGCATACCTATCACAGTCAGGTTTAATCAGTGCTTGCAAGGACGTTGGAATCTTGCAGCTTGCGGCTTCAGCTTCCTGTTATCGGTTCTTACTGTAATCACAGACGCAATAAGGTTGCAAGGATCAGCCAGCAAAGCTGCAATAAAAAATGGTCGCAAGCAGAGAAGGCAGGCAAAACAAAATCGTCCATTTTAGGCTGCAGCAGTTCCTGTGGGTTCAGCTCTAAATATGGTGTTAGTAGCTCCTATGCCTCCGAGTGTACGTACCGCTCAGCGCTGCTTTTTGGGCAGACAAGGCCCTGTACCTAGGGAACTTTGGCTTTGCCTGTGCAGCTACCGTCAGTGTATTTAACATCCTTCTTTGCACTTATGCACTTATAACGTCCAGAGATACCTAGAGGTACAAATCATTTTATGCATCAGCACACTCACGTGTACTACCTAACGCACGCTCTTTTTTTTGGCTTTCATTTGAAACTTGAAGCTGCAGCAAGTGAGCAGGGCATGGTCGTGTGTAAGGACTTGCTCACACATGCATTCTCAAATGCATGCTCGGTTTCTTTGGCCTTCTTTTGAAACTTGCAGCTGCCAGCAATTGAGGACGGCATGGTCGTGTGTAAGGACTTGCTCACACAATTACTACTAAATGCACACTCTGTTTCTTTGGCCTTCTCTTGACGCTTGCAGCTGCCAGCAATTGAGCACGGCATGGTCGTGTATAAGCCTTGCTCACACATGCACTACCAAACGCACACCCTGTTTATGTGGCCTTCAATTGCAACTTGCAGCTTCCAGAAAGTGAGGACGGCATGGTCGCATACGAGGAAGTGCTGCCCAGCTCCCTGCAATACATGCTGGACCTGATGAAGGATGAGATTGTCATGAATGGAATCCTGCAGAGCGAGGACAATTTGCAAGGGCTTCTCCTGTCACATTTCAAGGTGAGGGATATATTTATTTTGCTAGCGTTTTAACGTTTTAACACGCCTGCCTGCTTGGGAGCGCAAAGTTTACACCAAACCATTAAATGCAAAGCCAGAAAATGTGCAAGGGCAGCCGCGCTTGAAAGCAAGAAACGTGAGCTTGACTCTTTCAAACAAGAATATTTTGTCTTTAACTGATCACAAGGTAGGTCAGCAGGACTTGGGGGCACAAAAGTGTTCAAATTCTGCACAACCACTCATGCAACATCTTACTGTACACTAATACAGCATACAAATGCAAATACGCTTACACACACAAATACACACACTACAGACCGGTGACCCTGATGGGACTGGCCTCCTAAGCCTCCATGCAGTGAAGACGATGCTAAAGGATCTATCGTTTCAGGTACGAGCAACAACTTATGTGCTTAAATAGTATAATAATACATAAAAGCATAAAAGTGTTCTTAAACCTGCTTGTGTGCATGGTTTCCAGGGTCAGGTAGAACAAATGAATTGAGCTTACGAGCCTGCTTCTAAGATTATATATTATATATCGTGGATGAGTATTTGTATACCTTTGCGCAGCTGCACTGCACCTGGTATTAAATGCCTGTACAGACTGAGAGGACGTAGTGTCCTGCTGGAGGAAGTGTGCAGCACATAAACCTCCCCAAAATTTGCCGGAAGTAGCGTGTCATCCTGTTATTCGTGCTCTCTCTCTCTCTCACTCTCTCTCTCTCTCTCTCTCTCTCTCTCTCTCTCTCTCTCTCTCTCTCTCTCTCTCTCTCTCTCTCTCTCTCTCTCTCTCTCTCTCTCTGAAAATGTCATCTCCTTGTCAGTAGCCCATTTTCAAGTGCAAACATAATAAAGCTCCTTCACATCCCCTGATTTGTATATTACCGTACATGTAGGTATACATACACGGTAATATATGTACATACACATACATGGTGATATATGTACGTATATATACGCGGTAATATAGTAATACATGTACATATGGTAATGTATGTATATTACCATGAGATGGCTGCTCTATCTGGGGCTGTCGATTTTTCAGCTCAAACTATAATGTACCATGCAGCAAGCCACTACACCGTACTAATTGACCTGTCGTACATTGTCTTTTCCGCAGTTCCTGGGGCTGTCGACATTGCAGCTCATGTCCCTCATTAGTCAGGCCCCCACCACACAGGTACGAAGTGTAAGACATTTTTGGCACATCGAAGCATCCACATTACAAGCACAGACATGCACTGTGTTGTTGCACAGGGAAATTAGGGAGGGGAAAGCAGCATCAATTTAGTGATGTACAAGTACAGTAATCGAGGGAGGGAGGGTTGCACTTTTTCGTCCGTCCTTCGGTCAACATCAGAGCATCAAACCTCAGATGAATGTTTTCCCTACCTAGTGGTTTTTTTACAGCTTACCGTCATTGCTTAGAAAGAAACACCAGCTGCTTGTCATGCGTATAGTCATCCCATTCCTAAAATCTACTGAGCTCTATTACATAGAAGGTGTATCAAATCTCTTTGATTATACAATTGTCAGCCCCCTGCTATGTTGGCAATCACGTTCTTGCTCACTTCCAATTGCTCATGGAGATTGTACTTTCGGTCCTCACAAAAATTTCCCAATGGTTGTCTTTCCTCCGCCCTGTAGGAGAGGTGTGTGCAGTGTACATATTCACAATGTCTCCCTCGTCACAGTCTGATGTGCAATGCTGGTCCACCCTTGGCTCACTCTTGTCCTACAGAAGGGCGCGAGCAAGTGCTCCAGCCACAGCATTTTGACCAGCATCTTCAATGTGTGTAATCTGCAGGAGGGTATGGTGCAGTACGTGCAGTTTGTGCCTCTTGCGGCCACCATGATCTCACACCTGTACGGAGCAGACAGCATGAAGCTCCGGCTGCAGGTGAGAAACATATTTCTAGTTTGAACTACACAGGCCTCCAGCCTGGCATGACTGCTTAACCTATAGGGATCTCCAAACAAATTTCTAGTTTGGAATACGCAGGCCTCCAGCCTGACATGGCTGCTTAACCTATAGGGATCTCCAAACAAATTTCTAGTTCGGAATACACAGGCCTCCAGTCTGGCATGGCTGCTTGACCAAATAGGTTTCTAGTTTGGATTACACAGGCCTCCAGCCTGGCATGGCTGCTTAACCTAAAGGGATCTCCAAACAAATTCCTAGTTTGGAATACACAGGCCTCCAGCCTGGCATGGCTGCTTAACCTAAAGGGGTCTCTAAAAAGAAATTCATTTTGGAATACACAGGCCTCCAGCCTGGCATGGCTGCTTAACCTAAAGGGATCTCCAAACAAATTCCTAGTTTGGATTACACAGGCCTCCAGCCTGGCATGGCTGCTTAACCTATATGGTTCTGCAAATAGATTCCTAGTTTGGATTACACATGCCTCCAGCCTGGCATGGCTGCTTAACTATAGGGATCTCCAAACAAATTTCTAGTTCGGATTACACAGGCCTCCAGCCTGGCATGGCTGCTTAACCTATATGGTTCTGCAAATAGATTCCTAGTTTGGTTTACACATGCCTCCAGCCTGGCATGGCTGCTTAACTATAGGGATCTCCAAACAAATTTCTAGTCCGGATTACACAGGCCTCCAGCCTGGCATGGCTGCTTAACCTATAGGGATCTCCAAACAGTCATGTGTGTAATCTGCAGGTGAGAAGCATAGAACACCATTAACATAGGAGCATGCAGGACGACCATGATAACTATATGTTTAGAGCAGGCAGCACGAAGCTACGTACGCCTGTAGCCTAGAGTTAATAGATAGAAGCAGGAGCATGCAGCACTGCTATGTTGACTCACACATTCAGAGCAGGAGACATTAAGCTACGTACGCCTGTAGCCTAGAAATAATAGATAGACGCAGGAGCATGCAGGACGACCATGATTACTCATATGTTTAAAGCAGGCAGCATGAAGCTACGTACGCCTGTAGCCTAGAAATAATTGATAGACGCAGGAGCATGCAGGACGACCATGATTACTCACATGTTCAGAGCAGGCAGCATGAAGCTACGTACGCCTGTAGCCTAGAAATAATTGGTAGACGCAGGAGCATGCAGGACGACCATGATTACTCACATGTTTAAAGCAGGAGACATTAAGCTACGTACGCCTGTAGCCTAGAAATAATTGATAGACGCAGGAGCATGCAGGACGACCATGATTACTCACATGTTTAAAGCAGGAGACATTAAGCTACGTACGCCTGTAGCCTAGAAATAATTGATAGACACAGGAGCATGCAGGACGACCATGATTACTCACATGTTTAAAGCAGGAGACATTAAGCTACGTACGCCTGTAGCCTAGAAATAATTGATAGACGCAGGAGCATGCAGGACGACCATGATTACTCACATGTTCAGAGCAGGCAGCATGAAGCTACGTATTTTGTAGCCTAGAAATAATAAATGAACGCAAGAGCAGTCAGTGCTACCCTGGTAAACTGGCCACCCACATGTTCAGAGCAGACAGTGGCCGCTGGCGAGTGAAGTTTCCATTAACAAACTAAAAGTCTGCGGCCGGGGCAACCAGGCTCTGGTCCCAAATCGACAGACATTGCAGCAGAAGTGTGCTCTTCATACCTGACGCGGTACACTGCACTCGAGTTAACTGCAGGCCATCCGTGAGGTGTCTGCAGCAGGGGGCATCCAGGCTCTGAGCCAGATGGACATAGCAGGTCTGAGGGCGCTGTTGGAGAGAGCCTTCACCTCGGTCGACAGTGATGGCAGTGGACAGCTGTCCCTGGACCAGGTGAGGGAGTTGCATGTGAAATACATGGTTTGGAGTCTCGGTTGTAGCTGTTAGTGGACAGTGATGGCAGCGGACAGATGTTCCTGGACCAGGTGAGGGAGGTGCATGTGAAATACATGGTTTGGAGTCTCGGTTGTAGCTGTCAGTGGACAGTGATGGCAGCGGACAGCTGTCCATGGACCAGGTGAGGGAGGTACATGTGAAATACATGGTCTGGAGTCTTGGTTGTAGCTGTCAGTGGACAGTGATGGCAGCGGACAGATGTTCCTAGACCAGATGTGCTCTTATGTGCAAGCGTGGGTGTGGGTGTGGGCGTTGGTGAGGGCGTGGGCGTGGGTGTGGTACTGATGTGGATGATGTGAGTGGTACTGGTGTGGATGATGTGGTGGTGTGGTGGTGGTGATGTGGTGGTGTGGATGATGTGAGTGGTACTGGTGTTAATGATGGTGGTGTGGTGTGGTGGTGTGGATGATGTGAGTGGTACTGGTGTGGATGATGGTGGTGTGGTGTGGTGGTGGTGATGTGGTGGTGTGGATGATGTGAGTGGTACTGGTGTGGATGATGTGAGTGGTACTGGTGTGGATGATGTGAGTGGTACTGGTGTGGATGATGGTGGTGTGGTGTGGTGGTGGTAATGTGGTGGTGTGGATGATGTGAGTGGTACTGGTGTGGATGATGGTGGTGTGGTGTGGTGGTGGTGATGTGGTGGTGTGGATGATGTGAGTGGTACTGGTGTTGATGATGGTGGTGTGGTGTGGTGGTGGTGATGTGGTGGTGTGGATGATGTGAGTGGTACTGGTGTGGATGATGTGAGTGGGTGCAGCAGTGCACATGAGGAATGCAACACACAAAGGTTGGTGCCTTTTTTGTGCCGTTGCGGATGGCTACGGCTGTAGACAGGTCCTCGAATGGCCAGGTGAAGAAGGGTACACACCCAAGGTGAAACATGAAATGTTGATGAGGCCTTCGTTGCATCGCTGTGAGTAATAAGACCAGGGGATAGGACATTTCCCTGGACAAGGTCAGCAGATGGTCAATGTTTTTGCGGAATGCTTGGTCTAAGAATTCCTGGAAATAATCATGCACGCCTAAACAAATCCACGCCCATAATACAAAAACACACAAATCACACAGACATGCAAACACAATAACGCACATACAAAAATGCAAACACATAACACACACACAAACATGTGCACCCCGTTTAAATTTAAACACGCAGGTGGTGGAGGTACATAACACACACACACAAATCACTCAGGCATGCAAACACAAGAATACACACACAAACATGCAAACACATAACACACACACAAACATGTGCACCCCCTTCTAAACACGCAGGTGGTGGAGGTGCTGAGCAACGTGGGCACCCTTCAAACAGAGGGTGACGGGCAGCAGCAGTTTTCAGATGCCCACATGCGCACCATGTTTGCAGCCATTGACGTGGACGAGTCAGGCTACGTGGACTGGTGGGTTTTGTGTTTGTGTGTGTGTTCGCTAGGAACCTTTCAGTGCCTGGTTAGGTATATACCTACCCGAACTTTGGGCTACCTCTAAGGTACAGGATGAAAGGAACATGAGGGATGCTCTCTGAAAATGAAAAGAAAAACTACGCAGGCAGTGAAAACCACTCCCCACATGAAGTTAAGGAAAAGTTAGCCATTTTGGTACCGAGTACCGTAAAACTCCTTTACCGGCAGACAAAATAGGCCCAGTCAGAGAGGTCCAACAGAGTACCAGACGGAGGAAAGAAGCCACAAAGAGACTGGAGTACCAGCCTCAAATGAGCAAGAGCACCAGGCACAGACATTGCAGAGCTACGCTAAGGGTCTACAGGGATGACCACCCATCTCAGCCACTGCCAATCCACAAAAACTACCAAAAGTGCTAGGATCACAATGGTTGTATGATACATATTTGCAAGTGTTGGCGTTGCCACTTGCGACGAAGGGAAGATGGTGGCAAAGGCAAAGGAAAGGCCTTGATAGTTTGCGACAATTCGTTTTGCTTGTTCACTGCGTGCAGGTTTGAGCTTGTAAACTTCATCTGTGACGCCATTGAGCACTTGGAGCGAGAGGCGTACATTGAGCAGGTGAGAAATGCTCCGTTGTTCGTTTCTAAAAGTCTGCTGCAAGAGGTCGGAAACAAACTCCTATGCAGTTTTGAGTTGGGTGAGTTTCACTTGTAACGCTATTGAGCACCTGGAGCGAGGGGCGTACATTGAGCAGGTGAAAGGAAGAAAAAAGTATCTGTTCCTTGCAAGTGGGTTGTGACGGGTGTCTAGAAGTAAGGCATTGAGACCGGTAACTCTGAGGCTGTGGATTTCTTAAATTGCTTGTGTGGTTGCTAATTGGTGCCAGTTGGATGTTGTAAATGGTCTAAATGGCACAATTCAACATCCTTCACACCATCTAGCCCCAGCAGGCACTGCTTATTGCAGCCACACAAGAAATCCACTCCACAGGCTCAAAGTTGCTGATCATCATGCAGCACTCGTATTAAAGCTAAGCGTAGACACCATCGTATTTAGACGAGGCGAGACATTGAACACAACTAACAACTATCAGATTTATCTTCTGGTGGTGGGCAGGCCTCTACATCCCGTCCACCTGATCCACAATGAGGAGTAATACTTTCCTTTGTTATTCCCTAGGTGGGACGATTTGTGGCTCTGCATTCCTTGAGTGGTGCAGCAAACAAAACATCTTTTCCTAATTCCTAATTTAAGCTGGTAGTGCTTTTGCCATCTGCGTCCTTATTTTGTTTATAAAAGGAAGGTCTTTGATGCCAAGGAAACCTGCTGCCTCATATACCTACTCTTATAAGTACCGTGATTACCTTAGATCCTTCGTGCACGCTGCCTCATTCTAGCATCTGCTTCCCTTGCACGTTTGTCTTATATGTGCTGCAGGTGGCTCAGAGCATCGGCATGCCGGCAATTGCAGAGGCCAGCCGGGAGGAAATCGAGCAGTAGCAGCTTGGAACAGTGATAGTGGAAGTCTGCACCATGGACATGAATCAGGGTCAATGCATGAAGAATTACCGCTTCGTGCTCACGCTCGCCAGACAGCTTCATCCTGCTAAATGGAGGATTGGCTGGAACTCCTTTTTTTTTTTTGGTGGGGGTTGTTACACGGTCCTCAGCAAGGGCCTGACAGAATGAAGGAAAAAACCTATAAGACTGGGAAAAGGAAAACTCCTGCCTAAACAGAAAAACCCTCCTTGAAAAACC
>Ga0307963_1000152_pt1 | contig 38490 bp, 39 predicted proteins | sample OrgLakmetagen594_FD_201829 | JGI IMG/M metagenome (GOLD analysis project Ga0307963, IMG submission 201829) | Saline water microbial communities from Organic Lake, Antarctica - #594 | ecosystem: Environmental > Aquatic > Non-marine Saline and Alkaline > Saline | place: Antarctica: Organic Lake... | reverse complement strand
CATGCGGCATGCTAAGTTGTGCCTTTCGGTAATCATTTTCCTTATTTGCGTGTGTTGGCACCCAGAAAGGATGTGCAGGGCACTGTCTACTTGTGGGCAGAGGGGGCAAGTTTGACTTGTTGAAAGTTTGAACAACGCATGTTTTTGATTATATAGGGTGCCTGTTCTGTATTTCATAATGACACATTTGGTCTTAAAGGGGACATAGGATGATGTTAAGTAAGCATTGCTAGTGGCTCCATTGGCAGTGCCGTCCTTTATGAGGGTCTGGTAGTACGCATGGTAGTTCGCTTCAGTTTTGGCATTCCCCAGTTTATGGAGAAGATGCATATGTGCTTGAAGGGCGTCACGGTGGTTTGGTAGGTACCAAAGCCTTGGGGGAGGAGGATGGGCCATGTTAGTTGTATGGGTATGATTATGGGTCTGAGTATGGTTTTCTATGTCTTCATTTGCAAGCCAGTGGATGTTGTAGAAGGGATTTCCCTCAAGGCCTGCTGTTCTGATGGAGGTGTCAGCAATGTCAGATGTCGGAGTAGGTGGTGGCTGACTTTTAAGCAAGGGCGTCAGCATGTTCATTACCGATCCGATAATACCAATTTGGGACTTTACTTTGAAGAAGTGGATGAGCGATGGTGATTGGCGGATTGCTTTAGCAACGGATTAAAGGACATCTCCTTGGATTTGGTGGCGATGGAGATTTGGGTGTGAGAGCTGCTTTTTGAGTTGGTGCAGTGATGTAAGGCTGTCTGTGGCTATATGTGAGTAGCCGTGTATGACTGCTGCTGCTATAGCTGCTAGCCCTGCACGTGATATGGTGTTGGCTATACCCATGCCTTTTGGGTTTACACAGTACATAGTGGGGAACATTTAAGTGAGGGTGGTATACGCCTGATCCGGTGTCTGCCCTACTTCATTCTTTTGGAGGCTGCCATCAGTGTAGGTCCAATCCCGCCAATCTTTTACCTTACGGGTTAGGTTTTGCTTGGAGCTGTTTTGGGGTGCTTCGTCAACATTACAATTATAAGGTTGGTCAGTGCTAATCAGGGCACTTGTTTTATCTGGGCCTTCTGAGGCTTGAGGGTGGTCATTGGGTAGCTTGTTTATTTTGCTTAGTCCTGAGGGGTTGTTATTTATGTTTTGAATTTCCCACTTTGCCTCGGGGATCTCTTTGCAAATTCTTTAAGCCAGTCTATGTTGTGAGCATTTGGGCAGACCCTGCCCTTGGTGTTCCATATGGCAATGATCTGCAATTTCCAGTAGTGTTTAAAAAGTGGTATTTGTATGTTGTTTTAGAAAGGCACTTTCGCATATTGGAGTTGGTTTGTTGAGATGGTGCCCAGAAATTTACACATGTGTGGGTATATGCGCAGAGTGATGCATGGGGATTTGTGGTCATATCTTTATTCCAGGAAAGGAGGAGCATGAATGTGGCTGTTTCCTCTGTGCTGACAGCAGCAGAGTAGATGACATGTCTTGTTGCTAGGAGCATGGTGTTTTCATGGTAAATGGGATGGCAGATGGAGAACCCAGAGAATCGGGAGGAGAAGGCAATGGTGTTTGCCCCAAACACTTTGTCGCTTGGGTGCTCACTCCAGTAATGGGGGAATTCGGGGTCGTAGTCGAGGGGGGATGCCATTTTTTCCTTTAGTGACTAGGGCCCACTTTTGAAAGGCGGCAGTGGTATGGGAGGGGAGTATCTGGGAGAAAGAGTCTTTGATTTTTTTGTTCGTATGTTTAGATGTAGAGGTGTCTTTACGTGCAATGAGGCCTGCGAGTTCTGATGCAAAGCTAATGGGTGGAGGTTTAATGTGGCCGTGTAGGCCGCTGCACTTTGCCATATCAAAGGCCTTTTGCAGTATGTGAAGGCGCTCGGGAGTAAGCATACCTTTACACTTTCTTTCTTTCGACATTGTCAATACAGGCTACTGTGTCAGTGTACACTTCAGGAAGCATAGTGTCATCTGGGGAGGATGCGGCACTCTTTTCTTGATACTCCATGAGATCAATGGTTGTGATCCAGTATTCAATGCCTTGTGGCCGTAATGTCAGCCTGTGGGTTGGTGGGTGGGATGTCAAAGCTGACTTTGTTCCGAAGATCGATCATTGTAGGGTTGGTACGCATTGCCCTCTTGGGTGACAGAGAACCCTTGTTTTTGAAGATCATTTAGGTGTTCATCTGGTGCGGGCTGAGATAATTTTGGTGCGGTGATTTGCTCTTCATAGTTTTTGAGGCTCTGCTTGAAGCTTTCACGTGTGTTTTGTAATTCTTCTGGCACCCAGGTTGGGTTTATGAAACCTCCACAATCTCTCTAGACTTCTCTGAGAGACTTCTCTGAGAGACTTTTCTGAGAGTAGTCTCTGAGACTTCTCTGAGAGTAGAGGATATGGTTTTTCTTTTCATTATTTAGGTTCAAATTAATACAGGCAGGGCAGGCCCATGAATCATTGGCATCAGTAGCTTCCCTTTCAGCGGCGTTGCAGCAGCTTGTTTTAAGCAAGCATTGCCAGTGGTAGGTACCTTTGCAGACGTCACAGATGTACATGTCTTTAAAAGGTGGGGAGAGGTCTGGAGATTCAAGTCCTAGATGGTAGGAGCAAATTTCACAGCTTGCGCACATGATTTGGCTCCGGGCAACATTCTTTCTGAATTTGGGCACTACTCCAACTAATTCAAAAAGCGGTAGGGCCCATCTTTCAATATTCATAGGGGCATAGTTGTGTGTTATTGTTTCTGTTCTAGGGGTGTATCATCTCTGTCTCTTTTTATGGGGGTGAAGAACCTCCAATTATTTATAAGCAGGATATCCATATCATCATAGTAGAGTGTATTGATGGCCTCTGTGGGTGTCATTGAAAAGGCCTTATCCTTCTTGTACGTCCAGAGTTCTTGTTAAATATGCATGGTGCGCAAGGGGGTCAAATTTAGGCTAGGAAGGTCATGGGGTATACCAAGGATCTCACATCTTCTTTGCCTTTGGGGTCTGCGCTGTGATGATGGTACTGGGTGGTCTGCAATCTCAAAGGTTGGGTTTTTGTGTACCTGGTAAGTTATCGGGTTGATGATATTGATACGCTGGGTGTTGTGGCTAGCGATTTGTGAGTGTGTGGTGCGTTTGTTTGGCTGACTGTGTGTAGGTTGTTCAGTAGGCTGATTTACTATTTGTGAGTTTAATGCAACGGTGTCTATGATTTGAGTCAGGGGCGTATGTTGCTGACTTTCTGTTTGGCTGCGTGTCTTCTTTCTGGTACCAGGGAGGGTATCTTGTGTATGCCGTGCATGCTTTGCTTGTATGTCTTGGAAGAGAGTGGCCAGTTAATTAGTGGGTGTTAGGCCAGAGAGGCAAGTAATAGCTGTAGATTGTGGCAGTGGTATTGGCGATGCGCTTTTAGAGTTGTGGTTCCTTGTTGTTTGGTGTGTTGGATACCCTTTGTGAGTGGCGTTGTGAGCGTGGGGTTTCCGTTTGTGGTGAAGAAGGTGGAGGCCCTTGTGACGAGGGAGTCATGTGTTTGAAGAAGCTCAATGCAGGATATGCTGCCATGTGCTGTGCGTTTCCTGGGTCGAGCATTGGATTCTGTACAGTGATTACAACCTTACCCCAACACACACAACAAACTGGCCACTTATCATTCTTGATTGGTTTGTCACCCCTTTTTCTAAAAATGAGCGTATGCCGACAATTGTACCACGGTATCTCCATCTTGATCTGTCCAAACATGTTATGCGCATTGTAAGTAAACTCCGCTTGCGGGCGCATTTTTTGAAAGTTGAGGCAGCAGCGTGGCTTGAAGATAGTTCTCGCATATGTGACCAATGTCTTGGTGAATATGAACATGTTCAAAACAAGGTGCATGCTCTTTCTTTTGCCATGACCATCGAGTTTATGAGCTGAGGAAACATTTTTCCTCTGTTTACACACCCCCTCCCTTAATCATGCTGGCTGTGTCATCACTACCAGCAGAGTCTTTTCAGTTCTTTCCTTTTCTGTGTACACTTTTTTGAGGACTTTTCAGCAGCCCGACCCTTTTTGCTGCAACAGGTCAACAACCAACTTATTCATGATTTCCTTTCTCAGCAGAACACTAGACTTTTTTCTCTCTCTTCCTGAACTTATGGATTAATTTGTGGCTGGCCGAGACCAGTCAGCAGCCGATCAGCCAAACAACCTGGCTAAAGGTCCCCCCCCATTGTAACCATTGTAGAGTGATTACATACGCAGCCTAGCAGTCACACATTTCGACGGTGGCTTAATCTGTAGCCTTCGCACACAGCACCGCCAGCTGGTCTTCCAACCTCAATATGAAAATAGCCCAACTCACTGAGGACTTTTTTGAACCAACCAGGTATATATGGTGTGGCCTCTTTTGTGGCTGAGTGCCTAGCTAGCCCTTTCCCCTTAATTGTTTCTAGCACCTTCTAATTTGGCTATAGGCTTTTTCCAAGCTTCCGCTCAGATGCCCCCCAGAGGCATATATAGCGATGTAACCTTACCTTAATCTGTAACTTCCGGTAACAGTCCGGATTTCTTGTTGGATATAGGTGGTGCGCAGGGGTATCGGCTCAGGCTAGGTTAGGCATTGGGTTACGTCAAGGAGCTCGCATCTTCTTTTCTTTGGGTTGTGTGTGTGTGTGTGTGTGTGTGTGTGTGTGTGTGCTGTGTCCTTTGTTAATGTCAGGAGTGGTTTTCACTGCCTGCGCGGTTAATTCATTAACCATATGAATTACTAAAAAACCCACGAAACGCAGTTTGCCATCAAAGTTGCCGGTCATCATTCCATATCACGAGCTGAAGCGGTAACTGCATTGGCTTCTACACCTCCAAACTCGCTCGCACTTTTGGTTTGCTTAAGCTTTTGCAGAGCCAATCCTGTGCCAGAAAACACAATCTTGGTTTCTGTCATGCCTCTATACTCGCACGTGCTTTTGACGTTTGGGGAGAAGCACTGAACGTGATGGCCTTGCAACAGCCCTTTTCCATCATTCTGCTGCTCGGATTGCTGTTGTTGCAACTGATATTCTTGCTGATGTTGCTGCTGTCTAGTGCCTAAATTGTGACTACCTGTGTGTGCAGTACGAATGTCAACAGGAGGCAGTGAAATCAAATTAGAAACAAACGTGAGTTGGGTGGGGCAGAGCGGCAGACAGCTGGCTTCATGCTCATAGCAAGCTTCTTGGGGTTAATGAGCACATCGAAGAAAGCATGAGGATCACCTTGTTGTCCTTGGTGCTCAAACAGCATGAGCGTCCCGAGGTTGTCTTTGTAGCTACCCTGCAGCTGTATTCCCCCTTCAAGAGCCACCCGCGGCCACTCACTGTCCATGTCCTGATAGGATCAAGCGTCAGATGAGATGTTGTAATTAAATACCATCCGATTCATGTGTTCATAGCACCTCAGCCGAGTACAACAACTTGCACCTGCCTTTGACAGAACGTGGACTACAAGAAACGTGCCCGTGCGCTGTGACACAACATGCACAACAAAAACCCACCAACAGTCTGATTTCCTTCCCCGGCCTGACAAGCTCAGCCGGAACTGCCAGGGGCAGTTCCAGCATGACGTACTGCACCTCCTCATCCTCTGCAAAGGAGGGCATTGTGGCAATGCAATTTACAGGCACGTATTTGTGAGTGTCACACGTGCGCGTGCGTGCGCGCGCGTGCGTGTGCGTGCGTGTGCGTGCACGTGTGTGTGTGTGTGTGTGCGCGTGTGTGTGTGTGTCTGTGTGTGTGTGTGTGTGTGTGTGCGCGTGTGCGTGCGTGTGCGTGTGCGTGTGCGTGTGTGTGTGTGTGTGTGTGGTGTGTGTGTAGTGTGGTGTGTGTGTGGGTGTGTGTGTGTGTGCGTGTGTGTGTGTGTGTGTGTGTTTGTGTGAGTATGTGTGCCTGCGTACCTGAGTGCGTGTGTGTGCTGGCCTGCACATGAGTGTGCGTGTGGTTGTGTACGTGCGTGTGTGTGCGTGCTTGTGCGTGCGTGCGTGTGTGCGTGCGTGCGTGCGAGCGTGCGTGCGTGTGTGTGTGTGCGTGCGTGCGTGTGCGTGCGTGTGTGTGCGCGTGCGTGCTTGCGTGCATGCGTGTCTGTGTGTGCGTGTGCGTGTGCGTGTGCATGCGTGTGCGTTTGCATGTGTGTGTGTGTGTGGTGGTGTGTGTGTGAGTGTGTGTGTGTGTGCGCGCGTGCGTGTGTGTGTGTGTGTGTTAGTGTGAGTATGTGTGCCTGCGTACCTGAGTGCGTATGTGCTGGCCTGCACATGAGTGTGCGTGTGGTTGTGTACGTGCGTGTGTGTGTGTGTGTGTGTGTGTGTGTGTGCGCGTGCTTGTGTGTGTGTGTGTGTGTGCGCGTGCTTGTGCGTGCATGCGTGCGTGCTGCGTGCGTGCGTGCGTGCGTGCGTGCGTGCGTTCGTGCGTGCGTGCGTGCGTGCGTGCGTGCGTGCGTGCGTGTGTGCGTGTGTGTGTGTGTGTGTGTGTGTGCGCGCGCGTGCGTGCGTGTGCGTGCCTTTAAATCAATTTAATGCACACACACCTTCGATGTGAATCAACTCCTCCGGAGCCTCCTCGTCCATTCCCAGGGCTGACAGGCAGGTCTGATCCCAGCCAATTATTCAAATATGTTCATCTTTATATAATTTACAAAACTGGTACACCCTCAAGTATACCTAATGTTTTTCCTCTAGGGCTTCATGAGCTCTGAGGGTGGATATGAGGATTCGTTCCCCCTTCCCCCACGGAAGAAGCAAAGGTGAGACAAGTTTAGGCAATTCATGCCTGGCAGACTGTTTCCAACCTCTGTCTGTCACCCCACCCCCGGGCAACAACAGGCACGCGCCGGTGTTCCCTGTGGGCACTGTGAAGATGGTGAAGGTCCATGACTTCATGGTGAGGCTGTTTGACGCTTGGACTGGGGGCAAAAGCGCTCCACTGATGTGCGACTAGCAAAGAGTGCAGAGACAGCTGCGCACATCCTGGCTGGCTCGCTAACAAACGAATGTGGTCTTGTACTGCATGCAGACGTACGCAGGGACAGTTACCATAACTCCAGGACCACGTCTCAACCTTGTGCTTGGACCCAACGGTATTTTCTGAGCTGCTCGATTTAAGCTGTACCCTCCATACAAATGGTTACGTACTGCACATTTTGATGTCCTCACATACATATGCACATACACATGCACGCACGCACGCACGCACGCACGCACGCACGCACGCATGCACGCACACAAATGGGCACAAGCACAGATGACATGTTTTCTATGGTTGCAATGCAGGTACCGGCAAATCCTCCCTTGTGTGTGCGCTCTGTGTGGGCATGGCTGGCTCACCAAAGGTGCGCGATTACCTTGAAACAGAGCATACAACTTACCGAGTGACTTGTGTAAAGCAGCCCGGTGAGAGCTCCTTATGCTACTTCATTGTTGTGCGTGCATGCAGCGCTTGGGGCGGGCGGACAACCTCGGCGACTTTGTTCGTCGCAATTGTTATGAGGCTTGGACAGAAATTACACTGAGTGGGGGCGAGGGCCACCCAGATGTCATCATTAGAAGGTGAGTGATGTGCACTTCAAGGGGTCTTCAGTATTTAAGCAGCGCATGCTTTCAGAAGGTGAGTGACGCAAACAAATTAAGAACCCAACTTGTAACCTTAGTTCAGTACTTCAAAGGGTTCTCAGTTATTAAGCAGCGCATGCTTTCAGAAGGTGAGTGACACAAGCAAAGTAAGAACCCAACTTCCTTTTCAGGTAGAGCCAAGCTTCCCGGAGGGATCCTCATTTGCTAATTGATATAAGTCAGGACGTCACAGAATTACTGATGTTACGTTGCTAGGGGCATGCAAACCGATTTCGGTGGCAATTACAGATGTTGAGGTGAGCAAGGAGGAATAAGCGAAAGCAAATTCCCGAGAATTACTAGCAATTGTATGTTTGCAATGGCAAGTATTGCTAAATCTACATCAGTGCATAGCAAAAGAGAAAACTATGCAGGCAGCCAAAACCACATTAAAAAGGAAAAGGAGACACTTTGGTATTGGGTGCCGTAAAACTCCAAAGAATGAGAAAGAACCAATGGGAATTATGAGGGTTGCAGGCTTGGCCTATGACCGGCTCCTGATGATAGTTGGTATCATTGTACGGGGAATGGGCTCGCTGGGAATGGGCTCGCTGGTTCGGACTACATCAGCAGCATAGTTACAATGATGCATATGGAGATTATTACTTTGTGTTGTGGAGTTATATCGTGTGAGTGTTTAGATGGTGCCACCCACGCCCAAAAAAATGGTGTGGAGAGTGGAGAGTAACGGAGGCTCCTTGGAGAATGTTGCAAGGGTCGTTGTGCTGTTCCTTTGCGGCGTTCAGCTGGTTCTGAGGTCTGGTGTCCTCACAGTACCTGATCTCAATGAAGTGGATGCCACGCTGAGGTATGCCGAGGGGGTTGGTAGCTCTGCTGGTGGCTGGCGGCGCTCCTGAGGCATGTTCCCAATTTCCCTCCGTTTCCCCACGCCGCTCCAAAGAACCCACTCCCCTCCTGTCAGTTTGTTGTTCTTGTGTTCTTGCGGAGATGGGAGCGACCAGTACAGCATCTGGACAGCTGGAGGTGAATTTGTTTTGTCTGAGATTTGGGGCGGAAAGAGCTTTACTACCATGTTTCACCCGTTCTGGGAACCTGAAAATTGAAGTCAAAAATAAAAGTGGTCAGGAAGTCTGGTTGAGAAAATACGCTTTTTTATTTACGTCTCTGTTCTGCACTCTCCAGGGACATTAAAGTACGGGTCAAGGAAATAGACGGACAACGCTCACGTACTTATGAGTCCTCATTCCAGATTGACCGTAAGTCATATTGCTGAGTGTACCTCTCTGTGCTAAGTTGCTGTGAATGTCAAACGTAGCACTAGTAGAGGCTGTTACATGAAGAGATTTAACTTCTCCTTGGCTACGCAGAGTTTCTTTTCGCCCCTTCCTAGCACACAAGGGAGTCTTACTCTTATGCATCTCCTGTTGAAAGTCTAGGTGGACATGAGCGGTCAAAGCCCTTGTAACCGTTTTCCTTGCTTACCACTTTCAAATTAGCAGCTTAGACGTGCAATGCATGCATGTATGTATTGTTGCACTCACACGCGCAGGCGTAGCTGCCACGATTAAGCAAGTGCAGGAGAAAGTCACTAGCTTCAACATCCAATTTGACAACCTATGCCAGGTGTGTGCGTCCAGCTTTTGTTTGCTGTCTACATTATAGTTGAAAAATGATACATGGATTGCAGTGTTTTGTACACAATGGACGAAATAGGGAGAACTGTAAGCTGTTAACGTAGTTGTTTTTCAACAGATATGTGCTGAATATTTCCTACAGGTCTTAATGCGTTGTTTTCTGGCCAATCATACTCAAGCTATCATTTGCAAAGCAAGTTGATTTATTGCAATTTAAGTGGAGGGACAATAGGCTTTGCTTCACGCTAAGCCTCTGCCTTTCTTGCTCACTGTGCCAGTTGCCGTGCATTCCAGCTACCTCTGTGTGTACTTAGCTCCCCTGCTGCCCACTCCCTACCCAGTTCTTACCTCAAGACATGGTCGTGGAGTTTGCACGCATGGACAGCTACGAGCTCCTGGTTGCCACCATGAAAGCACTGGGAGACTCCAGCATGGAAAAAGACTACCAGACACTCATTCAGATGCGGCAGAAGATCAAAGAATCCACTGCGGTGAGTTTGAAATCAACGTGTTTCTTCAATCCAGTGCCCCATCTATTCCACTGCAGAGAAAAGTGTGGTGTACCCCTAATGCAGGCCTTTGTTGGGGTTTGTTGTCTAAAGGCAAAGCTTATCAGTGATACTGGTTTTTGAGAGTAAACAGTTGTTTTTGGGTGTGCCATATTGCGAGCAGAAAAGCTTGCTCAATAGGTACCTGGTTGTGTAATCTTCTGATGAGGAGCAACGAGCTGTGAGCGTTGCCATTCCTTTTTGTGTCAGGAGTCTAGCTTGAATGGTGAACTTACCTTTGATTGCTGCTCTCACCGTCCATCTAATGGATTAACCGATAAATTCCTATTTGTGTGGTGCTTTTTCCGTAGCTGGCTCCCTTGCGCTGTTTTGCGTGTGAAAACTCTAAACTGAATTGTTTCCGTACACAGGAGCTGGCACGCAAAGATGCACGGCTGCAAGGCTTGCAAGCGGAGCACAAGGGGCAGCACAGGGATTATGAGCGCTACGCACAGCGTGAGAAGCTGATTGCAGAGGTGTGGGGGAAGGATGCTGTGCCGCTGGTTTGCTTGCACTGTTTATCAGCTTTGCGTGAAAGATCTGCATGTTCTTTGTGCCCAATGTCCAAAAAGGCAACTTCTTCATCCACGCAACACCAAATCAATTGGGTGTAACCATGTTTCTTGACGCGCTTTTAGCTCGCCTGCTCAAATTCTCATATTATTCAGTCCTGTTTGCCATGGCGCCTTTTTTTTCTTTCGGTTGAAGATGTATATAATTTTGCGCCTGAAACGCCCAGCAACTTCTGTCTTCATGCACACGCCCCTCGATCAGGTCAAGCTCATCACATACAAGCTTCAGTGGCTGGAGGTCGTTTCTAACAGCGACATGTTCAAGGATGCTAAAGAACATTACACGGGCTTCAAACGGGTGTGATGCAGGACTTCAGCATGATGTAGGGTGATATATGTCAATAAATACCAGCGTACTTGAGCTAGCCCATGGTAATACTATTTGTGTTAAGAACCGCCTTCTGGAGTTAAACCAGCTTCACCAGACACAGTTAAACTAACCTCCACTAAGTTATTCCTTTTCACAACGGACATGCACGCACGTATCACTCCCCCCACCTGGTGCAGCCTCCAGCCGCACCCTGGGTTTCACCCCGCCCTTGTAAACCTCCAGTGTACCAAGGGACTTGCACCCGTGCTACAATGCGTGCTAAGTTATTTCACGTTAACACTGTTTACTGTTTACGATCAAGCATTTACCATATCAATGGCTTGTTCTGCTAAGCCATTCCTAGCTGTGTACTCTCTGATCATATCATTACAAGTCAAGAAGTCCCTCTGGGCTCCCAGTTGTTGTTATCTTCTGTGTAATCGGCCCACTTGAAAATATGATTTAGTTGAGGAACGCACTAAATAATCCAGCTTATGTGGCTCACTAAGGATGTGCGAGATTAGAACCTGTCATGGGCTTGAATGTGGTCGTTGCACGTGTGAGTGAACACTTGTCAAAGTTTGTGAAGGAGACACAATCATACACACATTGGGCGTTTAAGTGCCAGCTCCTGTGGATGGGCCACATGTGTCCTCCCTGGCGTGCATTTCATCAAAAATGGAAACTTTATACCAAAACTCCATCCACTTAACTCTCTCCTAGACAGCATTCTTGCATTTGTAAATACACCAAAGAGTTGTGGTCTGCCAGCAACTCATTTTCTGTACACATTTCCAGGTACCACCTCCATGCCTGCAAGGCTCACACAAGAGCTAGTTAGCTCGTGCTCTGTAGTGGCATATTTCAGCCTGTTTTACATCACTTCTTGTGTACGCCACTGTATGTGACCCCTTTGCATCAGTACACCGCCTGTTCCCACAACAGATGCATCCGTGTGTGCATGGAATGGCTTGTCCCGATCAGGTACAGCAAATACAGGAGCAGTGTTGAGTGCCTCCTTTATTGCTCAAATACAGTGAGCACCACCTGATCCTCTTCTGGCGTGTGTGTCATGACCATAACTTCATCCAGAACTTTATCCAAATAGACCAGCACAAATCCCCCATGTGCTCCTGAAAGGTCTGGTTCATAACTGTTTGAAAAATGTACGGTGCATTTGTCAGCTCATAACACAACAACTTCCACTGGAAATGTCCCATAGTTGTGATCATGGCTGTCTTAGGCTTCTCTTTGTCATTATGCGTTACAAGAAGCGTGTACACACGTAGCCGTGTATTGGTGAGCGTATGCGTGGTAGTTCCCTGGACTTGTGTGAGTGCAAACAAATAATGGCAATTGTTTATTGTTTCCTATATCAGTGTGCAGGAAAGCACTAGGAAACATGCCGGCCATGTCAGTGCTGTGGGCCAAAGTGACAGGGGTACATTTGTTTTAGAAAGGAAGACAGCTGCGGCTTTTGTCATTTCTGCGCGGTTTGACAAATTAAACGTTTCACTCCATTCATGCTTAGGCCTATGAAGACCTGTTGGAAGAGGCAAAGGATGAAGACGGGCCCATCAAGTAAGAATTTGTCTGAGCGTTTGAGCTGAACGGTTGCAATGTCTGTGGATGGCTCAACTGCACTGAACATTTGTTCCATTGGTAATGCAGTCCGTATGCTTGGTTGAGTTACTTGTTTGGCAATTTTCTGTTGCAGAGAGGTTTGCATTTGTTAATGACACAGCTCACCTGTGCAGTACGGCCTATCACCCAAGACATCAACTCATAAGCATTGTGCCCTTACCACTTGTTATTTTATTTCGTATGTGAAATGGCAGGTTGTACACGAGCGCAAAACAATATCTACCGTAGATCCACGACCTAAATATTAATCTAAATTTTCTAAATATTAATTAAAATTTTCGTTTTTTGCTCAAAAGGGGTGTGGGAATTGATTTTATTGTTCGAAGGGACTTTGTGAGGGTCCTATCGGGAATAATAAGTGAATTCGAGAGCCCCCCACTGCTGGCTGCTGCTGCCCCTGCTGCTGCTGCTGCTGCTGTTGCTGCTGCTGCTGCTGCTGCTGCTGCTGCTGTTGCTGATGATGCTGCTGCTGCTATTACTGTGCAGGCTGCTGGACAGACTGACCATTGACTGCATGGGGAGAACGACAGCTGTGAGTGCTTGCACGTATGCTTCCCTCAATCGGAGAAGCAACCTTCTCTTACCCATCTTGCCATCTTCACTCACTTTGTGTGGATGTCCCAAAGGAAGGGCCTGAAGGGGCTGTGAGAGGAGAAAGCTTGTTGGAGCCGTGCGGGCGCCCCACAGGCTCTTCATAGCCTTGCCCCTTTCTTTTACCTCTGCCTCTGCCAGCTCCCTGAGCTGCCTCTCCCTCTGCAGCTTCTCATAGTCTATCTGCTGAGCAGCCGGCCTCTCAGCTGGGGAATGGGGCTTCGAGGAGAGGGCCAGGGGGGTCAGTTTAGTTTGGAGATTTACCTGGCATGCTGGGAGGCCACTTTTGGTCAAAACCACTAAACATAATTAAATTTTTTTTTGACTTTGAATTTAGTTTGGACAGAGCTCCAAGAATTAAAAAGCTACGGTTTTTGGCCAAAAAGTTATTTAATTTCTGAAGTGACTGTGGATCTACGGTTTTCAAAGTTATTTTAAACAGTGTCATGCCATCCAATTACCTCTTCACAGGAAGCTGGAGGTGCGGCTGCAGAACTTGCGTGCTGCCCACAAGAGAGAGGAGGGGGAGGCAAGGCAGACAGAAGCCAAGCTGCTAAGTTTGAACAACAAAATCGACGAGGACAAGCAGCAGGTGGACAACCAGATGGAGAAGATACAGTGAGTGCCGGCATTGGATGGAGGCTTGCTGAAGAATATTTTTCTACGGAAACTTGTATTGAGTATATGAATGGGGTTCATGAGTTGGTCAAACCTTAGCATTGCACACTGCATAAAAGCTTTCAGGCCAAGCCTACCATGCATGCATCATACATAAAAAACACGCTTCGTGACTGGTCGAACCTGAAACTGAAGTACATCCTTATATTAAGGTCATGCAAACTTTCATGTACTCTGCTGCGGTATTGTTTGGATGTGCAGCAATTAGCTCAAACCCTCAACCTTGACTCGTACTCAGGTACCTGCATAGAGAGAGTGACCGACACAGGAGTGATCTTGTGCGGCTGCACAACTCAGTGCAATCTGTGGAGGAAGACCTGGGAAGGATGCCTGTCAGCCTTGCCCCGGAAGTGGGTGCTTCTGCTTGCTGTTTGTCACGGTCTTAAAATATTCCCACAAGCATTTAACCAGAGGGGATCAACGGAGGAAATGCCTGAAAATGCGCATTTTTGCATTCAGAAGGCAGCCACTTACAGCCACTTCATCCGATCGACACCATTTAGTACCAAAGTGTAGCTGGCATTGAAAGCTACCCGAGCACGTGCCCAGTTTTATGTGGGTCGCTTTGCGTGCTGAGATGGACTGGATTAAGCACACATGGTGCATGTAAACCCTAATGTGGTGATTTCATGAGAAAATGGCTCAAATCCTCGTAAAACACCAACCACTCAGCCGTTTACATTTTTGTTGCAATGATGTTCTTTTCTGAAAAGGAATAGAATATATACCATTAAGAATGTTCCAGATCAATGCAGTGGGTGATCTGGTATGAATAATTTGTGATATAAAGTGGGGTGCACGCCGCGGCTTACCAGGCGTGTGCCCCCAAATTAGGCAGCCTCAAGCAAAAGTGCTCTGGAAAGAACATTTTGATGCCTAGTTTGAAGCTACCAAATTTGGGGGCCCATACGTGGGGAACATTTGAAAAACATGCCCATTTTGTGGGGAGTTGTCCACCTCTGGCATTTAGCAATGGTTCTATCACCTGACTTTCGGTTCTGTCGTTGTAGTCATATTTAATTGGTCTCTGTCCTCATTGATATCTTCACACATTTACCGTCCTTAAATGGTGAGATGTTTTTCTAATGATAGGTTAAAAGACAAGACTCCATGCCTTCAGACCATTTGTGGTATTATAACACTTCAATTTGCCACTTATATCATGCTCTTGTCTTGCGTCAGGTGTGGTGTATGCCCTTCTATATTGCATCAAATTTTTTACCTTGTGCCCAACCTTCCTCTCCTCTCTGTATCTCTCAATTGTTTTGCAGCTGGTGCAGCGGCAACAGGATTTGCAGGACGAGCAGCGAAGGCTCACAGCTGAGCTGTCGCGTGTGGAGGAGGACGAGCAGGAGCATCGCAATCGCGTGGTCATGATTGAGCCGCAGCTTAAACAAATCAATGGTGTGTATTGGCCCAAGTGGCTGTGGGCACAGGAACTGCTGAGTACACTGCAGAAGTACTTAATGGCAAGAGCGACCTAATGGCAGTTAAAACTGTCCTGGCACAGCTTGCGCTGTGGAATTCATGGCTTGATTGCTTAACAAATAGTCAGCGCAAATGCCTTGCTTGCTGCTTTCTTGTTCTCTCCACTTAAGCATCTTGCTGCTTTCTTCGAACCCTTTTTGTTGTCGGGTATGGGCGTCACTAATGCAGCTGCTGACTTTATAGCTCAATTTATAACGAGGTTCTGAGCTTCTAGCCAGTTAACTGTCATCAAAGGTTTTTCAGGCAGTGTGTTTTAGAGTTTATCACAGGGATGATGCAAATTTTAAGTCAGGCCAGCCATCCCTGTGAGAGTTCTTGCCCCAAAGCAGAAAGGTACATTTAAGTATGTAAGAACCTTAATTAGATGTGTTTAACTGGGGACATATTGGTGAAGGTCCGGGGGTCTGGGGTGTAGGTCCGGTTTTTGACCCCCTTTTGGCAGGGAAACTACTAAAAAACAAGGCTTTGGGCGGGATGCATGGATTGCAAAGCTGATTTTTGCGATGAGCATCGTATAACAAAAGCTCTAAATCATGACGATCTTATGGCCTGAAATGGCCCGGCAGATATGAACGCTTCGCTCACAGCTCCTCCTGAGGTGAGATCATCATTGTTTTTAGTATACTCGCAACAAAGTCATGTGGTCAGGTCAGATTTGTAGTTAGACAGCTGAGCACAAATTTTTGTTTTCAATATTTTCAGCTGTTGTTGCCCAGCACAACCCAACCCCAGCAATCCAGGCCAAATACTTGACAACGTGTGCCTTGGGAGCATACTGAAAGGTTCCCGACGCTCAGTTGATGGACAGAAAGTGTGTTTTCAGGGAAAGTGTGTTTCCAGGAATGCACCATTTTTCCCCAGCAAACAGCCCACGCACTAAGTCCTTTACGGGCAAATTTCCAATCCATCTTTTGCTTTGATGGGTATGGTTTGACCCAAGACCTATCTAGGAACAAAAGAATTGGTGAATTTCGGACCAAAACCTGCATTTCTACACGCAGGCCACCTTTTTGGAAGGGAAATGTCACAAATCCAGTCCCCCTGACATTACTTTCCTGTCAAATTGATGGTGTAGGACTCTTCGTAAGAGTCTTGTTCTGGAGCAAATTTTTTTGCAGTTTTGACAACCTTCCTATTCTGGGGTATTCCTTTCCTCTGTCTTACGCAAATCCCCCATTTTCGGTCTTTAAGGTGCCTTACGGCTCCAATGGAAATATATGCTTTGAATGATTAAAGAGTGATGCAGCTAGGGAAGCTGGCTACAGTTTCCTATAAGTTTCCCCCCTGATTGAGGAGAGTGAACTCCCCCTGGCACGCCTTTTTAAATTCCATCCAATAGTACCTGCTGCATGATGTTGTGCATGCCTATATGAGGCAGAATTCCGATGACATTTGAGATTCTGTGAAATGATCACAGATATATTATGAAACAACCCCATAGCAATAGCAGACCCCCCTTAGCCCCTTCTCCCCCTGGACCCCCTCGAAAATTAACCTCCTATACCAATCAATAGCTCTAAACGTCAAGATTTCAAAACAATAGCTTGTATTAAATTGACCGATGGCGTCAAAGTCATAAAACTGGCACACATCTGGCTGGAGCCTGGTTGTATGAATGTTACAACTAGGATCCTGCGTGTACTTAGTATCCTGTGTGTGCTTAGAAACCTGCGTTGCGTTACCTTGTTAGCAAGCTGAATTTTATCCTGCAGGCCATAAATGCAACAGCCTATTATACATGGAAATTTACACTGATTTAAAGTCATACGTGAAAATGAAAACAGATTGCCTAGGAGGTCGCATTTGCCCCTATTTAACTGATCACTTTTACTCAGCTATAATAACAGAGTAGCTCTGTGATTCCTTGCTGACCTTCCTGTTCTTTGTTGTATGCTCTCATTTGTACAGACAACCTCAACAAGTTGAGCAACGTGCGCCTCATTCGTCTTGAGCGGCTGGAGAATGCTGCAAGGGTGCCTGGCATCCGCAGCACGTACGAATTCGTGCAGCGCAACCGCGCCCAGTTTAGAGGACCTGTGTATGGTGAGAGCAGGATCTAAATGCTTGTTCTTCAGAAGTCCACATCCTGTGCTGTCTGTTTGTTTCATTGAGGTCCGTTACCGTCACTAGGTTGAGTGCTAGCAATAAGACCTGCGCAGATGTTGATGAACAGGTGTTCGTATAAAAATAGCTGCCTTCCTCCATGATTGTCCCTCATATTCAAATCCCTGCACAAACTTCTTGCCAAGTCTCCCCCTCGTTCAACGTACTCCTTTCTGACTTATTTTCCTTGATGTGCTGTTGCCTGGGTACCCACGCCCACACATCTCTGGCACCAGCAGCCTCTGTACACATGAAAGGACCTTCCATACATGATGGCAGAGCCTCCTTATTGCTGCTTTGTCCACCCCAATGCTCTAGATTACCCGCAGCTGCGGTGAAATTATAATCCTCAAATTGAGCGTCCTCTTGTGAGACTTCAGAGTTCATGCCTGGACCTTTAGCTTCACCTCTAATTTGCGCAAACCGTGGCCCCACTCCAGGACCTATTGCTGTGGAGATGGATGTGGCCGACCCAAAATGGGCACCATTTGTGGAGCAGCAATGCAAGCCACACCTCTTAAACTACTGTGTGACGTGCAGGTATGTTGGCTCAGATGTGGCTCTAGATCTACAACTGCCGTGACACTATTGCGTCAGAACTGCACGTATCTGTATGAACGGAAATTATATTAATTTAGGACCTAGCGCTATCCTAGCGTGTGACGATGAATCTACCTAAGCAGCTGCACATAAATGTGCTGTTACACGTGTTAGCGACAAGCCATGGAAGCAATCATCCATACGTACCCATGTTTGTCAGTGTTGCTTCTATCAGGTGTCAACAGCAATCATTCACAACAGCAATCATTCACAGCAACAATCATTCACAACAGCAATCATACACACACGTTTTACTCATGTTTGTCAGTGTTGCTTCTATCAGGTGTCAACATGACTCGGTTAGTCCGATCTTGATGTGCAGTCAAAGATCATTCTCGAATGTCGGACCCCCTGGATAACGCCCACGTTGGTTTTCAATTCTGAGCAAGTCACTAAATGTGGCATGAGTGGATTTCCCCTAACCACATGCCATGCCTGCTTATATGTTGGAGAGGGGGTGTGCTGCATCAATTCTTGGGAAGGGTACTAATACCTTGTTTGTGCTCTTTGCCTGACAGGGAGGACGAAATGCTACTGACGGACTTTATCTCGGTCAAGAACCACTTTTCGTTCTCAATATACATCTTTGATGGAAACTTCCACGCACCCCTGGTCCACCGCCTAGGCGATGCCTCAGCGTACAGGTGAGACTCAAAACAAGAAAGATGAACATGAGCTCCTGACGCAGTTGGAAGGTGCTCGGCAGTGATCACGTGTGCACGTAGGTGAAGTGTGCATGTAGGTGTAGTGTGCACGTAGGTGAAGTGTGCACGTAGGTGAAGTGTGCACGTAGGTGAATTGCGCACGTAGGTTAAGTGTGCATGTAGGTGTAGTGTGCGCGTAGGTGAAGTGTGCACGTAGGTGAAGTGTGCACGTAGGTGAAGTGTGCACGTAGGTGAAGTGTGCATGTAGGTGTAGTGTGCATGTAGGTGAAGTGTGCACGCAGTGTCACCGGGGTGAAAAATGCTTTGCCTTGGTTCTATATTGAACCTGCTTGAAGCGGCGTATGCTCGCCCCAGCATATAAGGTTTCTGCGACAGAAATGTGAATTGTAAAGGATTCTGGCCATTTGTGATAGAACGGATGGGCGCATACACAAATGTGCTTAAAGTCAGCTTAGCAAAGCTCGCCCAAATAAATTGCCTAAGAACAAACACCACTATCTGAGCATGCAGGACCCTTTGTGAACATATCCGAGCTCCCTGCACACTTAGTTTGTGCCGGTGTTGCCCTGGCGTTTACCCACCAGGAGGTCAATTTCCAAAAGGTTCTTCCTGGCGCCAAAAAATATTACAGGAGTGATCTAGGTAATAATCTCGACATATTGGTGAAGGTCCGGAGTCCTGGGGTGGGGGTCCGGTTTTGGACCCCAGTTGTGGCCGGAAATTTCGAAAAATCAAGGCTCTGGTCGGGATGTATGGATCGCACAGTTGATTTTTTTGACAAACGGCACATTGTCTGAGCTTGTACACGCGACAATGTCATAGTCTGAAATGGCTGAGCCATTCTCCTCCTGAGGTCGGATTGTCAACATTTCAAATATTGAGGCAACAAAGTTGTCTGGTCGAGTCGGATTTGTATTTGGGGATCTGAGCACAGTTCCTTGGTAATTTTTAAAACCTCACCTTTAGCTGACCACCAAAAGCCACCCCCAGTATTCCAGACCATAAAACTTGACAGGGCGTCCCTGGGGAGCATTAGAAGGGCCCCTAACACTCAGGTGGTAGCCAAAAAGCGTGTTCCCATGGTTTTCTGGATTGCACCATTTTTGTCCAGTAAATTGGCCCACGCATTAAGTCCTTTGGGACACATTTTCATGTATGACCCTTACCCTCTGGGAACAAAAAGAATGGTGAAGTTTGGACCAGAAGCTGCGCTTCTACACCCATGTCACCATTCTGGAAAATTGCACAAATCCAGCCCCCGATAAACACCCCAGACCCGAGTCCACTAAATTCCATGCAGAAGTGTTACAAATTTATATGAACCTGTTTATGACCTCAGATGTGAAATATTCGGATATGGCATTTAATCCCTCACTGACTTAAAGTCGTGGCTCCACAACCTCCGTGCTAGATGGTCCTTATGCAGCTCCAGATTTGTTCAGTCTTTGCCTGCACACACAGTGAGCAGTACGGGATTCAGACCACGTTGGACCAGACATTCCAGGCCCCTGGCCTTATCAAGCACGTCCTGGCCAACAAAGCAAAGATTGACAGGTGTGCGAGCGTGAAGGACGGACGCAGTGGTTTTGACTCCAAATGACTGCATGCATAAGGGGAAAGAAAGTGTTGCAGTTTCAGACCAGAAATTCTCTTTTTCCCCTCCTATCTTCCAGCGGCAACGCTATGAGCCAATTGTCTGCACATAATATCTGGTACTTCCGATTACAACGGGCAGTGTCTATTGATCTAGACAAATAGCAAGGCTTGCAAGTTTTTTGACACGGCTCCACCAGATACTAACAGGCCTCCCTGGCTTTTGAAATTTGTCTTGGCGAATTGCAACAAATTACGTCCAGCTGCCTCCATGAAGGGGATTTTGTGTAGCTCGTAAGGCCACCCTCCCTGTGACATGGTAACAACCATGACAGTGGTGCCATGGGACATTGTCAACTTCCTGCCCATATTACTCTGTTCATTCTCTGGAAGCTGTTTGCTTCATGTATGCTGTACATACTCAGTCTTGCCTACTGTGGAATCCTCAAAAGAATGGGCTTGGTGCTGTGTTGCAGGGTGTATATGGGGGAGGATCAAGCTTTCAGAGCCTCAGGCGAACTGTTTGCTAACACATTGGTCCGAGACCTCTACACCCTCTCAAGCTCAGGGCAGCGTAACAAGATGAGCATGACTGTATCGAGGTAGGTGGTCGACCTTGAAAACCTTGCGATCTTGCATATGTTACCTTATACATTTTGCACGCCAACATTATTTGTTTTGGTTGACTGTATGTTGCACCTCTTGTGCTTCTCCCTGGGCACTCGTTTTGCTTCCTTACTTTGTCTGTGACCGTGAGGTGCAGAAATCGTCCAGAGTGATCTTGCTATGACTGCGGTCTGGCATATATACTAACATATTACAGTTGTGCATGCCATTTTGGTGACATTGGCGCTGTTTGTGTGCTTCTATAGGTACAATGCAGCGGCTGTGAACACACTTTATACCGCGGTGCACCCAGCCAAGATGCTGGGTGGCGGGCCTGCAGCCTCTGAGGCAGACAACAAAACTGCCGCTCTCCAAAGAGACAGGTCACGAGTGCAGCAGGTACGTAAAATGTAATTTTACCAAAGTGTGTTGGACGTCATGTCTTGGCTTTCGAGGTGCTAGGTCAGTGTCTAGTTTATAAGCCCAGCGTGCTGAAATGGGTGAGGGCACAGTGCATTGCACACTCACATGCTGTAACAGTGGTTGTGGCGCATGTGCTATTCCGCAATTCAAATATTTGTTTCATCGTGCCTGTGCACATGTGTTGTTGCTGGTCCACCACAGCTAGCAGCGCATGTCTGTACTTCTCAAAAACGTCCACTCCTGACAGTACCTCAAATGTTACTTGTCGATGTCTGCAGGACCTGAGTGCTGCACATGCGGCCCTGAACAAGGCACATACCCAAGTAGATGATATGCGCTCTGACCTCAGTCGTATCCTCAACAGCCTACAACAGCTTGCTGCCAAAAAGCGTGAAATTGAGACGCTCAAAGCAAAGTAGGTCGAATCTGATAGTATGATTGTGAGTTGGATGTTTTGTGAATGCAGGTTTGGGCTCTAGAAGTTGCCTGCTGGTTGCAGGAGTGGGTGGTGCCGCTGTAGCCTTGTGGGCTATTGCAATAGCATAGAAGAACTGAGCCTTCGGGCATTTGTCTACAGATTTAGAGGAGCATGGAATGCATGCTCATTTTGTATGTACCATGTGACTATGTGAGATTTAGGGGGCAGTTTGGTTCTCAATTGAAACTATGATATTATTCCTCATGTTGGCCCAAACCATACATACCGAAATTTGGCAAATCAAAATACGCCGATTATCTGGGACCGTATCTGGAAGTACCTATCCGTCCTTTATCCGTATGACGGTGCGTGGATTGTGGCCAACCGTATATGGACCGTATTTGCAGGGGGTACACTCCAGACACAAGTTCAATTCCGAGCAGAAGCAGCCCCTTTTGCTCTTTCTGGTCAAACTATTTTTCTGGCGCTTTTTCTTACTGAGCACTTCCTTTGCTTCCTTTTCCTGGTGGCTATGGTAGTTGAATCCTTGTTTGCATTGAAACAGGCTACTTTCGAGTCTCTATGGCTGAAAGCAGGTCTAGCTCCCCAACCAATCATGTTTTGGCTTTGAATATCGAGTCATGTGTGCTCAGCTCTTCAAGAGCTGCAGAATGACCCATTTATGATACATTATGAGTGACTCCAAATCCCCCTTAATAGTTTATACGGAAATACGTCGTATATACGGTTATATATGGTGTATATATAGTATATAGAAATCCCATGTACGGTTTGGGCCACCCCTAATTATTGTGCACATTCGCAGGAGGGTAAAAAAAAATCATGACAGTCATGTGTAGATTTTGGGCCTCCGGCCCAGAACCCCCCCCCCAAACCCCCCTTCCTGACCCCCCACACTAATGAAAAGGGTGTCAATCTGCTCAGAATTCAAGCAACTATCTGCCTGCACAGTTCTCGTGCCAAATAATGCAATACCTGACGAGCTACAGGGCAAAAACTGGTTTGCGCACGCTCTTGCACTGACCACCTGTTTAGTGCACAAATCCAGCCAAAACCTTTGCCGAAGCACTTTTTTACTTCAATCATACAACTAATGCATAATGCAATGCATAAACTGCAAGTTTGGAATCAATTGCTGGTAATTTGCCTGAACACACCCCCGCGGCCTACTTGGGGACATTCCATGCAATCCTATGACCAGGCACCCAGACCCCCCACCCTTGATTCAAATCACCCAACAAGGGTGCCAATCGACTGAGCTTGAGCTGAGGATCCCAAAAATAGATTAATATTTCGTGAAAGCGCCCCAGTAAAATTCTGGAGCATCCCCCCCAAAATTCTCCGACCCCCCCTGGCCCCCCCCTCCCCCCCGACCCCCTCAGAATCGACTCATTTATATACCAATCGATAGCTCTCGACGTCAATATTCCGAATATCTAATTTATGTTTCAATCGACGCTTTACGCCAAAAAGTTATGATCCTTGAGGCCTCCTGACATTTGCATATAATCATGAGAAGCAACCACAAAGAAAGGAGCGGATCATTGACTTGACAGCATATCAACATAGCCTCACTTACTCCCTCCCTTGCAATGTGCTCACGGAGTTGCAATACCTGGAATACAGCGTAACTCTGATTTGAATCACTGGTTCTCACCTGCTCCCTCCCTTGAACTGTGCTGAACGAGTTGCGATAAACGGAATATGGTATGGTTCATTTTGTTTGATTTATTTCCTGTGCCTCGAATTTGAAGCGATGGTCATCTGCTGCCTACAACCAAGCTCGCTTTTTACATTAAAAGGCTGCCCTTTATTTCCTTGTTGCAGGAAAGAGCACTTTTTGTCCATGGAGCGGCACAGGCTAACGATAGGCATGCAGCGGCCTGACCCCATGGCCAAAGAGGGTGCCCTTAAGCATCAGCTGCAGGCACTACTGGATGCCATCTACCAGCAGGTGGGCCTTGGTATGGTATGGGGGTATGGTAAAGAGTCTGAGTTACGCAATTTATTCTTACTTCCTGTTTCCATCGTTGTCAAAAAGTTGCGATTAACTGTAGTCATCTGTAAAACTTTAAACATCAATACCTATGTGCTTCTTGTGGACATCCCCGCTGCCCATAGATATGGACCCACGAGCTTTGCGTTAATGAGTTCAGTCCTTTAGATCACTGCTATCTGTACTGAGTATGCACAGGTTCTTATCCTGCTTCTAGCGAGTTATAGCTGCGTCTCTGTGCAATGTGCAGGCGCAGTCAAACATGTTGTCAATTAACGAATTGCCACTTTTCTTGTCATGTGTCTGTGATACACACACACACACACTCACACACACTGCGGATAGCTATGGGTAAGCTCCCCAGTGGTCTGTTTTGTGTTTTGCCTATGCAGGCCCAGCAACAAGTTGCGCTTCTGAGTGAGCTGTGGAGCAGAACAAAGCCGGTCATCGCTGCTAGCCTGGCCGTCAAGGAGACAGAGGCCCAGGCACGTTCTCGTGGCCAAGATGTATAATAGGCCACGTGCTTGTAAAGTAAAATTTATGTATAAAATTACTGGAGGGGGTTATCTTGGCATGAGTTCCCAATGTACCTTTATTGGGGTGATCAAGTGTTGTATGACTCAACTGTTGGTCTGATTTTGGCTGAAATGGACGACCCTATTGATTTGGGCTTTGTGTGTAGCCCAAATGTTTGGCACAAATTGCACACGTATTGAGCCGACACGTCCCAATTTGAGCTCTTTTTACCTCTTAACCACTGCCAGTGCACTAGCTTTATGGCATTCAACAACTAAACGTTGAAACCTAGATTTGGAGGTGAGTCCTTGACCCAAATTGGTACCCTTTTTGCTGGTTTCCTTGAAGGACAACGGTTGGAATGTAAGGTCTCACCAACCACCATTCCTGTTGCAAATGATCTTTCTGTGTAATTAGGTCCCCCATGCATTACAAATCACTGAATTGGGTGCTCTGGCTGGTCAGATAGCACATGTGTGCTATAAAATAGGACTCACGCCGCGGTTGATTAGACTTGTGCGCCCAAATGTGCCAAATGCAGCTCACCTGCTCCATAGTCTACATCTTAATGCTTAGTATGTAAACTGCGAGTTTGGGCGCACCTACTTTGTGAACCTTTTGTACGTGAGCAAAATTTGGGCCTTGGGTAATATTTTCTGGCAGCTTTTGTAGTCTACTCGTCCTACCTGGCAATGCATATGCCCAACAAGAACAAATTGAAGGCATAATGATGTGCCTGCGAGGTGTCGATGTGCCAGACTTAAGTGTGACACGTTTCTGCTCCAACTTGGATTTATATCTTTGGTATATGCAGGTTGCGTCTCTCAAGCAAGTGTCTGCAAATTTGAAGGAGGACTTGCGTGCTCGAAGGGCAGAAATGGATGCCTGGGCCAGCAAGGTTGAGATGGCCAAGCGCGTGTTTGAGTGAGTGCACGCTTGGGCAGGACGTGCATTGCTGGTGTGTAAAGCAGACTTTGATTACAGCAAAAATAGTTGGCCCTGAGCAGGAAGCATAAGGAAAAGCATAAGGGATATGCAGGAGCTGCCAGCATAGCTCCAATTGTCAGAATTGAGTAAGCCCTGTCAATTGAGTTGAATTGTGTAAGCTTGCCAAATTGCTCTAGCCAACGGGTGCTTTTGTTTTGCTGTCGTGCAAAGGCTCTTTATAATTTGTGCAGCTTGACACCCTATACTACATCATTCCTCCTGTCGTACAACAGGCAGAGCAAAGCGCAAGCAGCCCAAGATCACCCTCGCAGCGCAGACGCAGACAAAGAGTGTCAAGACCTCCCTGATGACGCGCAGGAATTGCAAGAGCTACGCACCCAGAAAGATGCAGAAGCTCAGGTGTGTATGCATTTCTGAAAAGGGGCAAGGCGTTTGAAGGTAAAAGAGGTCAATATGAATGTGTTTGGCGTTATCCGTGAATGCTAGAGTTTAGGTGGGTTGAGTGGCCACAGGGTTGATTCAACTTGGAGATTGGATATCAGGGTTTTGGTTTCTTGCTGATTGGCCTGCTGCTTTCATTCAGCTCCTGCCTGTGAATGTCCACTGCACGATGCAGCAGGATTATTTTCTGTCAAGTAATGCACCCCTGTCCTTAACTTATCCTGTGTTGTCACAATATGTGCATGGCCTTGCCTCTAGGCTATAGAGATTTCGTCACTAAGTGTCGACTACCTTTCCCCTTTAGCATTGGTTTAGAATCCTGAAGCTTACATTAATGTGTAGGAAAACCAAGCATTACACTGTAAAGGAAAACCGAGCATCACACTGACTGTCAGATTCGGTGGGCTTCCTGGCCAGTGTTGTAAGTTATTAGGAACTCGAGCATTGTTTAAATAAGGAAACGTGTCCCTTGCTTGTTTCCTGTACAGGGGCAAACAAAGCAAGGATAAGCATGAGTCGTAACAATTTTATCACGTGAAATGCATGCACTCACAGTTTATTGCTAGTACATGCATTAAACGTCTTGAAAATTAAGGCTTCCGTTGAGACTTGTACTACAAGCCCTGAAATCTGCTTGTTCCTGCACGCAGCACCTTTTGCAATTTATTATTATGTGCAATGTGGGTTCTACCTACCTTTAGTCTGTCAACGCTGTTCCCAACTTCAGGCCGTGGTGTGCAACAATGAGAATGTGATCCGTGAGTATCAAGCGCGCCAAGTCCAGATTGCAGCCCTGGAAGAGGAGGTAAGTACAGAGGCCACTTCGTCATGAATGAGCGTAATTGATAGGAATACCATAAAGACTACAAGTATGTGGGCACTTCCTTGTGTGGGTCTTTTATAAATGGGTGCAATTGTTACAAACTGCATTTTGTATAATACAGTTCTAGCTTGAGTGCAACTGACTCCCGTGGCTATGGGCTCCAGGCCTAGGGTAATAACATCGAGGGGCAGGGTACTTAGTGGAATCCTTGACATCCATGTTTGACCAATGAATTCTTGTCTGGCCCCTGTTCAGGTTGCAGAAATGCGTGAAGTGCTGAACGGTACACAGACATTTTTAGATCACCTCAAGGCAACGTGGCTTCCGGAGCTGCAGCAACTGGTGGCCAAGATTAATGAGAACTTTAGGTGCGGTTCTAGCCATTTGTGCCTGAACGGTGAGGCGTTGCAATGTGCCAAGGGCGTGCTCCTACAAGCTTGTGAGGGTAAGGATGGTGATTTCTCTGCAAAAGAGCAAGAGCGATACATGATAGGGCTGCAGAAATTGATAGTAACTAGCACTCAGATCATGGTAAGAGCTTTGTCTGTCACCTACCTTATTTTCTCATCGCAGCTGAATCGACGTTTCTGTTGCAAACAATGTGGCCGTGCAATTTCCAGCATACCCATCTAGCAGTCTTGAGTCAAGCCTAACCAAGCCAAATCTGACTGTTAGGCAAGGATATATGGAAGATGAATGCTGAAGGGTTAGCATCCACCAGAAGCAGAAGCATGAATGTTTCTGCATGGACCAACACACAGAGTTAGACCACATTGCCAAGAACCATCGGCATCATGTCACCAACCATTTGTGTAACTGTATACTATTACACCTACAATGCAGCCGGAGTTTTGAGGCCATTGCTTGTGCAGGCGATGTGTCCTTGAAGGAGCACGAGGACTTTGACAAATATGCTATTGAGATAAGGTACGCTGCACAAATGGGTATTTACTGCAGCTGAACAGGCGGGTAGACTGTGTGTTCAGTGTATATGGGAGACGTGTATGGCAATAGGTGGGCGGTAATGCCTGCACACTTAACAGGCGCTTCGATTGAATTACTGGCATAGCATACGCAAGTTACCATGACGAGACATACTGACTTGACTTCTTCTGGTAAGCGCAGGGTAAAGTTCAGGGATGGAGAAGCCTTGCAACTTCTTACAGCAAACAGGCAGAGTGGAGGCGAGCGCAGCGTGTCTACCATCTTGTACCTGATAGCCTTGCAGGCAAGTGCTCTTCTTAAATTTCCAAAGTGTCTGTGCTGGAGTGGCGGTTTGTGATCATAGAGGATTACATCCTAGCTTTAGGTAGAGTTAACTGCTTGATGTAGAGTAATTAAGTAATTCATACTGCATGTGGGATTGATAAATGTGGTGAGTGGGAGGGAAAGATGTTAAGTTGGTAGTTTTAAAATATCCAGCGTGATTGAAGCAAAAGGACATGTGCCAGTACCTAAAATCCCCTCACCGCCAAAACCAACTAGCTACACCTGCCAGATGTGGTTTTCACAGATTTGCTGCATAAAATTGGAAGACAGAGCTCAAAATCTTCCAATATGAATGTGCAAGTCTGTACATGCAAATCATAGCCAGAAAGAGCGAGACCACTCGGTAGTGGAGTAGCCAGCAAGGCCAGCAAAGAAACCATGCTTTATATGTAATATCTTTGTTAAACTGAGCTCATCTTGTTGCAAACCTTTGCTTGTGAAAAGTGCATGTGCATGGAATTTAGCCTCATCCCGGGTTGCGAGTATTACCTAGTTCATCTTCAATAGCATTTTCTAAAGGGCTCAAAAACCCATCCTGACAAGAACGCTTCCCCAACAGCAATTTGCAGGAGCTTGTAATGTCAACACTATACTTGTTCTTTTTGATCGTGCAGGAGGTGACCTTCACTCCCTTTCGAGTGGTTGATGAGATCAACCAGGGCATGGACCCCGTGAACGAGCGCAAGGTGTTTGCGCAGGTACGTGTGAGCGATGTCGATAGCTTTGTGTGTCCCTGACACAGATCGGCAGCAAATAACAAACAAGTTAGCACATTTATATATTTCCAAAGCACACTTGCAGTGGATTGGCCTACTCATACACATTGCGATTGCGTCACATGAAAGGCGTACAACCGATTGCTACATACACACACTCATTTTGTTTATGTATGTATGCATGCAGGTTGTAGACAGCAGCTGTCAGCCAGGCACCCCCCAGTGCTTTCTCCTTACGCCCAAGCTGCTGCCAGGCCTGCCTTTGGGTGAGGGCATCACCGTGCTCAACATCATGAACGGCCCCAGCATCGACAACAGTGTAATCGCTGCTTCAAACAGGTGTGCAGTTGCGAGTGGTATAAGCTTGGAGGCAATCGCCCGTGTCATGTGCCTTTTCAACAATTGTGGTGTCTTCACACAAACGCTCAGAGGTGCACACACAAAGACAGGCAAGCACCTGTGTTGCACGCAGGCAAATGGGACAAATGCTGTATGGGACACGGTGGGAACGGCGTGTGCAGCTGCAAGCGCCTGCACTTTTAGCGGCTAACTAAAAGGGCTCGTGAATCAACAGCAGGATGGTCAAATAGGGTTGCACATAATTAATTTGAACTGGGTCTGTTGTTTCGTACACTTGGTCTCCGAAATGAGCTTGTTATTTAGAGACTTGACTAAAAAGATGTAGTGCCGCTTTCAGAATATGTGCTACCTAGAGTCGTACACGCACAGTGTGGGAGGGATATCGATGGTCCCAGTGTGGGAGGAATGCTGTGCCTCCTACTACACTGCTGCTATCCTGGCGCTCTCCTGCTACTTTATACTGCTGAGCTGACATGTATGACAGCCTACACGGCTAAGTTCGGGAGCACGAAGGCACACGAAGGCGTTTTCCAGGGCGCTCATCCAAGGAGACACAGATAGGAATGATTCCAACCTGGCTCTTACCTTCTAACCTCAATGCACAACAGTGGCGGAAGATTAGCAAGCCAGATGCAATCACGGTTACTCTGACCCAGCAACCACGCCCCAAACATAATCCAACAAATGCGTATCACACGAGGTCTGCCAATAATGCCTGGCAACCGAACCTGGAGTTGCCCGTGATAAGGTTTACAAGAAAAAGGCCTTCAATAAGAACAAGTATGACTGCTCGTCTGCTCATAAATTATTGTAAGGCAACGAAAGCAAGTTGGGGTTTGTTGTATTCCTGGTGTAAAAAACTGGGATCCTGCCTGTGGGAATAAGAACGTGTACTTTCTACAGAGAGAACCATCTCTGTGCTGTGGAAGAGAACATGTTTATCCTGGACATCAGAGGAAGGTCAAGCAGCATCTATCTGGGGAAGCCTGTAAGGATAACGGGTAACCAGAGCTTTTCGTGCAGGCAGTGCAGGCAGTGCACATCAGTTGCCACGACGAATCACGGTATTAGAATCCCAGGAAAAATAACACGATCCATCCATGCCACGGATTTAGCATGACACACTGGTGATAAGTTAGCGTTTTGCTGTTGCGCTCTTATCAGAAATAGGTGCCCAAATTCTAAATGCCTGTCCCTAAGGTCCGCGCAAATCGACTGAGATCGACAGGCTCACAGTTCAACAATTTATGTTGGAGCATGTACTACTACACTATTTAGTACTAGTCGTTGGAAAAGTAAGGGCTGTTGATTAAGCATGCTTAAATCAATCAGAAACATGGTTGATTTTTGCCATTGATTCAATTCGCGGTGGGTTGCTTTTCCTTGTTGAATCAACCGCAGTTAATCTTCACTTGAATCAATTCGAGATTAACTTGAAATGAACTGCAGTTGATGGTTGAATCAAGCCTGATAATTCAATTCACGGTGGGCACCTTTTTCTGGTTGAATCAACCGCGATCTGTGCTAGATTCAAACCGTCTTTTCTCTAGTTCATGGTTGAATTAAGCCTGGTTGATTTCGGTCTATTATATTGGTTTGGTTGAATCAATTGCAGTTGATCTGTGGGTGATTCAAGCCGTCTTTCTCTTGTTGATGGTTGAATCAAGCCTTCTATGAGATATCACTGCACAGTCAACAAATCAGCCACGCCCCAACTTTAACTCATTTTAACCTTAAACTATCCACACCTGTAAATGATGTGTCAAACTACTCGTTGCCTCTCCCCAACTTCAAGTCACCGACCATATAATACTAAAAGTGGTACGCTCACTTTGTAAACGGAGACACTCAGCTATAACATATTCATCTCACGCTTGCCATTGCCACTCTTGGCTTCACCAACCAAATGCTAAGTGGTGCCTATAGCTTGCTGAACATTTTGAAGCTCTGCAGCTGCATTCCTATCGTCAACCTGAATACATGAGATCATGTTCCATCCACCATAGTTCTGGATCTCGCTTTCCAATTCAACCACGCTGGTACTGTTCCGGTATAAATATTTCCTTCCACCTTTTTCTATATTTTTGGAGGAAGGGCTTTAAATGGGGATTCAATCAGGCGGCTGGGAGGCAGCGTGTGTGTATGAGCTTCATGCCAATTACCTTCCTTTTGTGCACCAAACTTTAACTCCCAATGCTGCAAGAAGAGTTGAGCTTCACCTTACAGCTGGCCTTGCAAGTCCATATCTCTTGGGTAAGAAACTACCAAGAGACGTAAATCTAACCAACAAACGTGCGTGCGTGATATGCATCTGATTGAAACTAAGAACTGTGCAGTTTGTTTCTCGCTCTCCTTGATGCTTTCTCTTCGCGCTTCTTCAAAACAAACGTTCTGTTTCGCTATACACCTTTCTCTTCTTCATACATCTGTTTCATGTTTCCCTAGCTTTTGTTTCTTTTGTTTGGCCAGGTGTAGTTTCAGGCTTTTTCCAAACTTCCGCTGAGATGCCCTTTGAGGCATATATAGTGATGTAACCTTACCCTTACCGCTACCCTAAGAACTGTGCGGATACTTCTCCTAATTAACGAGTAGAAAAGGCACAAGTTGTTATGCTTGTCTCACTTTCTAGGACACCACAAAAATTTCCACACCATCTTACTGAGAGCGACAGGCACCATTTACAGCAGCCATTCTAAAACCCCACTGTTACAGTCATAGAATCAGCTGACATTATCCTAAGAAGTTTGGTTAAAAACTTACTGCACTGGTTCTGGTTTTAAGAGCTGGCCTAACTTTCTGCGTGTCTTCTGTGCAACACTGGCGCTGCTTCCTCAGGACTCTCTGTGCTCAGACCAAACGTTTTTCTGCTAGTTCTTAAGCCACATAAAACTCTCCTTTTCTTCTCCAAACTATATCTTTTTTCCCGTCTATTTCTCTTGTTTTTCATAGACGCTTCCCCTTTTGTTAAGCTAGGTGTGGTTACAAGCTTTTTCCAAGCTTCCGTTCAGATGCCCCCTGAGGTATATATAGCAATTTAACATTACCTAGACGATGCAACCGCAGCAAGCTTGAAAGGATAAGGAAAGACTCGCGTCTGTGTCTCCACACATCCTAATTAACCCAACACAGAAGAGTTTTAAACGAAATCACCTCCAAAAACTGTAATTCTGCAGCCTGGTATTTTGGGTTACAACAATGATTTTTGTACCAAGTTTGGCACAAAGTCAAAGTATTGCTTCACCCTGATCAGTTTATACCTTCAAGCTCGCATTACTTTTAATGATACATACACAGCGCTTCACCGACCACTCTCCCTCAGCGTAGAATCTCTAAAACTTCACACATCCTAGAAAGCGGGAACTCATCACAATTTTGCCCCCCTCCTCGAATTTATACACAGTCACGAGGACGGAAAAGACGCAAGCCCTAGGGCGGCAGGTGGACTTGCTCTCTACTCTCGCTCACCTAGTATGATTCATCTGAAACCATCTCACCCAGGGACAGGTAGTACTGCGTGAAGTCAAGCAGAGGGACACATCAGGATTAATTAGTGCAAGCTTGGATGAAGGTCACGGGTGAATTACATGTGCAATTATAATAATATTGTTTTAAGCACTCTTTCAGTTGAACCCGGATAGAAAACTCTTATTACTGCTAACTATATCAAATTAGGTCTATTGAGTCAGGAGGCCTCAGAAAGCATAACTTTTGGACGGCATGTCTACTTCCCCATAAAAGAAAGACATTTAATTATAATTTATCATCAAGAGCTATCAATTGGTATATATGTGGGTCGAATCGGGAAGATGGGGGGTGGGGTGGTTCCCCGGTGGGGTTCTTGTTTATTTGGGGGGGTCCCCTATTTTTTCTGGGCCACTCCCAGGGAATTTCAAATAATTATCGAAATCCTCAGCTCAAACCCAGATGATTGCCACCCTTCTTGAGCAAATTGGGTAAAAGGGGGAAGTCTGTGGACATGTCAAAAATTCAGAGGCACGAGCGCTCAAATGCGGTCCGTGTGAGTCAAGCCACTGGAGCAGCAATTCACTCCAAACCTCCAGGACCGTGCCGGCATGAGACAGTCAGTGTAATTTTGAATGAATGGAAGTACTGTGGGGCTGTGCAAGCCGGTTGTGGGTGCCTGGTAGGTCATGTGTGCATGGACGTCCGTATCAGTTTTTGCCCCAGAACTCTGCACTTCAGTTTCAAGTCTTGATGAGTATGCAGGTGGATGCAGATTTTAAAAAGGAGCAGATTGGTACCCTTTTTGTCTGGGTGAGAGCACTGGAAGGGGGGTTTGAGGGGTGGGTGAGACCACAGGGGAGTCCACCCCCAAAAGGGGACGTGCCTTCCTAAAATGAATAAATCAAAACAGCCTCCTGATTGAGTAACAAAAATACAGGCTAAGCTTTCATTCGAATTGCCTCTTCCCATTTTTTCCCCTCAACCTTCTGACTAGTTCAGGCTTGCCTTGCTTGAGTACATCAAATATATTAGCGCCTTTTCCTTGCAACATTACTAGCTATAGGTCACATACCACACACCTGCAGGGCGTTGGTGACCAGCAACACCATAGGGCCACTGAGGGGCTCGCCATGGTAGGTCACAAAAAACTCGTCCTGCACGCAAGTACCGGGTTAAGTTGCACCTTGCTTAAATGGGCGGCAGGGGTTAAACTAGAGTAAATTCTAGACTAAAGAGCCACAGTTCGCCCATTGTTAAACATACAAAAAACTTAGCGGGGCTGTGTCCAAGAGACAATTAAATCAATTCCATATTTTGGATAAGCTGCGTGATTTTGCGCTTAACAGAGGAGAAAGAGAGCAAGCGTTCAGCTATTGAAGGCTACAAAGAGCCAGATGTTGTGCAACACCTTGACGAGAGGGAAGAAGGGTTTAAAAACAAACATAAAACATCACGTCCGCCAGCCTTATCTGGCTGTTGTGCGCAGTGTTTTATAGCTCAACCTTTGCAACTGAAGGCCACGCATATGAGCAATATACACTGAGCTATGTGCTGGATATTGGCACACAACATAAAAGCACACCTGTGCCTTGCTGCCCACGGTGTCAACCTCGGCAGATACCACGTTCAAGTTGATGTCCTTGAGCACACGCACAATGTCCACAAGCAGGCCTGTAAGGTCGTACCCAGGTTTAATTAATTATCGTGTACCGCAGCAGCTCAGCAGTGAATGCTACTACAACCCAATAATCTGTATGCCATCGTACAGAAGGTGTTAGCGAGTATGTGTTGGCAAGGATGCCATTATGCTGTTGCGCTTGAGCTATGCCTTAAAATGTAACCTCCCACTAAGCCGCCCTGATCTCATCCAGCCTTCAAATAAGAGCAGGTGCAAGCTCTCTTGTGCTGTCAAGCACATACCTGGCCTATCCATTGTGTTGATTTTCAGCAAGCTGGCAGCGCCGTTAGGGGCATCGTCGACCTGAGGGGGAAAAAAAAGGTCCAACACGCACGAGTTCAAGCTTGACCGCATACAGCAAAATTCGCTTTGTTGATAGGCTCGGGCTGCCTTTGAAAGAGATGATATGTTCTCTTGCAACAAAGGAGGAGGGGCAGTGGATATGCTATTCAGGAACATTGGCATCCTGACAGGAATATGACAGTCTCGAAACAAATAGGTCTCACTATTCTGAACACAGCAGGTACGCCTGAGAGGAGGCGTCATCAGCCTTTGTGTCAAGGATGAAAATTCCAAAACAGCTTCATTCAGGCCCGACTTCCCAACGCCGACCGCCCCTCACCTGAATGGTCGTAGGCACCACTTCACGTCGGCCAAGCCATTTGGGCTCTGAAGCGGTGCCTCCACTCATGGCCCCAAGGACGCTTGCACTTTCCTGCCAAAGGCAAACACACATACATAGAGGGAGTGAGGAGGAATTGTGTTCTTACACAAGGCACTTAAACAACAAGCAAGGCACATTGAACGTTTCTTAGCTAGCCACTAGAACAACAGAAGCCATAGAGCTATAATAGAAGCCATAGAGCAATAATGCAAGCCATAGAATCCGATGATCACTCACACACCCTCATCCTTACTGTGCATAAACCGAACCCACAATCGATTATTGAACCTGAGATAGCACCTACGTACGCACCGGGAACGTCTCCACCAGTGTGTTCAGCACAGTCATGCGGATCTCCTCAAGGCGCGAGGACTTCATGACCTGTAAGCATGTGAAGAGCATGTTGCTGTGGCCATGACAATATGACATGGGGAGAAGAGTCAAACACTGTTCCAGGATTCAGAGCAACCTTCGTTCAATGCGACCAATCGACAAGGAAATATAAGCTGAAATTCCTGTGCTGCACTGACGTAGGAAGCGTTGTGAGCGGGTAATATGCGATACACGCGTCATAATGATTGTTGCTTGCTCCATCTTGTTGTCAATGAAGTCAAGATGGAGCAACGATGGTTTCTACCATGTCATGCCTCATCGCGCATGTTCCTGTGCAGGCGTGTGACTGTATATATAAGTGTCGCGCACGAGCATGTGTGTGCACGCCTGCGTCCATGTGGTGACCTCATGCCTGGGTGTGTCTTCATGTGTGCCTTCATGTGTTGTGTTGCAAAACTTGTTTTACACAGATCACAGATCTGCAGCCACCCCTTGACCGCACACCTTTTCACTGGTTACAGCCTCTGTAACGTAGAAGCGCGTCTCCCCCTCCTTTGCCAGTTTCGCACGGCGAATGTTGAGGCTCAGGTTCTTGAGGGCTGTCACCTGTGGATGCGGTAAAAGAGGTGTACAGGCTCATGTACAGAAAGCTGCCATTTCATCTATATATAGGTTTTATAGTTGGGCCTGAGTTTTGTGCGGAATGAACAAGCGAACGACATTATTTTAAAATAGGCAGCATGAATGCTGCCAATTTTGGCGAGTCGGGGTCATGCACGCACAACGATTGATTTCGAACATTTTATCAGCTCGAATCAAAGACGAGCAAGAAAAAGGCCAGACGCCATAGGCCAATCCACTTACATGCTCTAAACATATGCGTATGGCAGGCATGGACTTCTGTGGCCCATATACTTCATTCTTGGAGCCCAAATTAGGAGGCAACAGTTTGTAGGTCATCTTCCTCAAAGCACCACAGTGTGCAGCAACATGCCCCCCCCCTCCCTTCCCTGACCCCCTTCTTCAATTTTGACAAAGAACCGCTAGTTGCGACTCTTTCACTGAATGATCAAATTCATTCTTAAACATAGTTCCAGGTGTTATACAATTGTTATTCCAACATATGTGATGACGTTTGCCTACCACTAACTCCTTGAAGAACATTGCCATAGAAGTCACACAGAGCACTCACAGTTTCCAAAAGCTCTCCAAGCCTGTCACCGTACTGGATGGACACAATCGTGGCGAAGGTATCAGACTGGTTGTCAATTTTCACCACAGGGGTAGGCTGCTTTACATCAACAGATGAGGCATGCACCCTAAGACAGAGAAGTATACAGGAAAGTTAAGGCAGTTTCCCAGGCGTAAACCACATGTTCCACAAGGGATCAAAGCGTCAAGGTCCCCAAAACAGGTTGCATTTTTTATAAAATGTACTACTCTTGAACCTCAGTGGCATTGCGCAATCCCTACAGATATAGGTGGCGTGGCTAGTGAAAAAATATTTCTAAAAATCGCATGTGTGCATGTGCACATGCAGGTGTGCGTGCGTGCATGTGTGTGTTTTGTGTGTGTGTGTGTTGTGTGTGTTTTGTGTGTGTGTGTGTGTGTGTGTGTTGTGTGTAATTGTGTGTAATTGTATTGTGTATTATGTATTGTGTTGTGCGTGTGTGTGTGTGTGTGTTTTGTGTGTTTTGTGTGTGTGTATTGTGTGTAATTGTGTGTAATTGTATTGTGTATTATGTATTGTGTTGTGCGTGCGTGTGTGTGTGTGTGTGTGTGTGTTGTGTGTGTGTTTTGTGTGTGTGTATTGTGTGTATTTGTGTGTAATTGTATTGTGTATTATGTATTGTGAGTGTGCGTGTGTGTGTTTTGTGTGTGTGTGTTTGTGTTTTGTGTGTGTGTGTTCTGTGTGTGTATTGTGTGTAATTGTATTGTGTATTGTGTGTTGTGCGTGTGTGTGTGTTGTGTGTGTGTGTGCGTGTGTGTGTGTGTGTGTGTGTGTGTGTGTGTGTGTGTGTGTGTGTGTGTGTGAGTGTGTGTGTGCGTGTGCGCGCGCGTGCATGCGTGTGCGTGTGTGTGTGCGTGCGCGTGCGTGTGCGTGTGTGTGTGTGTGTGTGTGTATATTGAGCTCTCTTTGGTCTCAGGCCTACCTGCAGGGCCTAGCTCTGCCCTGTTCGACTCTTTTAGAGGCAAGCAGCATGGGGGACAGCGACTCCCTTCCATGCCGTGTGGCGCTAACTCTGTTTTGAACAGAGCGTGCGGGCAGCACCCTCGCGGAGCTGCGAGCGAAACGTGGTAGACGGAGTGAACTATGCTTTTACTCCCACGAAACGCAGGTAAGCGAGTCTCAGTAGCAGAACAAGCACTTCATACATCTCCTCGCCTCGTACCAGGGAGTCGCTCGAGAGCTCAGACAATTCGGAGCGCCCACGGATTGACTGCCCAACATCATTCTATCCTTCGAAAATAAAGAAATAGATAATTCAGCAGCGATGTCCTTTTTGTTTGTCAAGTGAGTCTCGCGTTCCTCCATTCCCCTTCTCAACGCAACTTCCCCTAACTGTCTTGCTTTCCCCATTGCCTTGCAGGATTGTGTGCTGATTGCATTTGGTAAGGAGGACAACACAAGCAGGAAAGGTCGTCAAGGAGGTGAGGCAACCTATTTTAGACTTGTCTTAGAGCGAGTGAGAGACCTGTACAAGCCTGCCCCCCAACTTAGGCCTCTAGGCGGAATCCAGCAATAAAGTGCACAAACCTGTGGGGGGGTGCCTGCAAGGTCTTGAGCATTTGTTAGTGTTTGCAAGCTAGTTTTTGCAATTTGGCTGCTGCACACATGTGCGTGTACACTGTACAGCGTGCTGGAACTATGCGAGACAACGCCTCTTCCTAACTCAGACCCCCCCCTCTTCACTCTAATCTAGGCCAAAAGGGGTAGGGTTTAGATGTGTGCTACCCGCTAGAAAGTTTTGTTGTAATTAAATGAGAGGGCGAAGTGCTCCTGTATATATTACTACACATTTTAACAGCAGCACATCTATTGCTAGCTATGCTATAGGCTAGGTGTATGCAATCAGGCTCGACAGTTTTCAAGGATTGCATCCTGGAACGCTTCCAGTTTCCGACGGTGGCAACAGGTGGCAAGCTATTTATGGCCCCTTTACAACAATTTTGGATTAGTTGGCAATTAATCCAGGGGCGAAGTAATGAACACCAGCATTCCAAGCATCAATGCACGTTTACAGTGCAGCTTGATTTCTGCCACTTTTGCTCACCCCCTTCTTGCTGCCTTCTCTCCGACGTGCATAACAATGAACCGAAGACCATTAATCAGGCTGCAGGAAGTCGGAAGAACGGATGATTGGATGGTCAAAGTTGAGTCAGAGGCTCAATTTGGCCCGAGATTCCAGGGCCCTGTAGCTCGGACTTGGTTTAGATTGAAGGGCGTTTTATACAGTGATCAACGCTTTTTATGTTATTTATCCACACCAGTAGTCCTTAATTGCCCCCCCCCTGGATTAAGATTAATAAAACTAATCTGCGTTAATTCATGACCCAGCCAAAAATCCACTTGTTGTAAAATGCAAAAGTGGATGAATGCATTTTACTAAACCATCAATCCATTACAACGGCTTTTAATAATGCAATCCCGGGCTGGGCCCAACTATGACATGCTCATGGTTGGCAGACTGAAGAAATAAATAGCTGACTACCGCTATCCACTGATAGGGAGATACGGGTCTGTCTCTCCCTATATTTCCAAGAAAATGCAGAACTTTGAACCCACCCAATTTACTTTGTCTTTAACTCTAGGTGGTCGTCCAGCCACCACC
>Ga0307963_1000144_pt1 | contig 39083 bp, 41 predicted proteins | sample OrgLakmetagen594_FD_201829 | JGI IMG/M metagenome (GOLD analysis project Ga0307963, IMG submission 201829) | Saline water microbial communities from Organic Lake, Antarctica - #594 | ecosystem: Environmental > Aquatic > Non-marine Saline and Alkaline > Saline | place: Antarctica: Organic Lake... | reverse complement strand
AGATAAGCTGTTGCTGTGTGCGAAGTCTGACTAGATGTTCATGCGGACAGTCCAACAAAATGTGTTCCTCATCCTGAATAGTGTGCCAGTCACATCTGTCACAGATCCTGAGCTCATAAGGCCTTCTTTTCCTGTCATGACGCACTCTTTGGACTAGAAAGTTAGCTTCACCAAGGTAATGGTGGGCGTGTATGTGATGTTTTAGTTTAGTTTGTCTTGCAGGTTAGTCAGAACCCGTAGTTATTCTGCATGGGAGCCAACTTTGTTTGGAACGCTTAGCCAGAACATGTCATAGAAGGGGTCAGAAGCTGGCGGGAGGGAAACGTCAGAAATTTGATTGACTGCTGCTTTGTGTGCTAGGTGGTCTGCGCCCTCATTGCCAATAATAGTACCAGAGTGAGATTTCACTTTGTAGAAAGTGACAGTAGAGGGTGAGGATTGGATTGAATTTACAATGTCCTTGAGTAGTTCCCTGTGCAAGTGGTGGAGTACAACCATTGGGTTCAATAGCTGTTTTCTAATCTGATAGAGGGATGAGGCACTGTCTGTAGCAATTTCAGTGTGGCCTTTTTGTACCGCTACTAGCACAGCTGCAAGTTCAGCTCTATTGATGGTGAGTGTGGGGCCGCTGCCTCCAGGATTGATAGTGATGGTATCACTATAACCGGTGTCTGTAGTGGGAATAAAAATGCCAGCGCCTATAATTTGCTGTTTGCTGATCGCATCGTGCATGGCACTACCATCAGTGTATGTAATTGATTTCCAGTTTTGTACTTTGGGAATGTGTGGGATTTTGTACTGGTTGATGTTTGTGTTATGAAGCGTTTGCCACTGGCTGATGTTAGCAGCAATGGAAGTATCTGGGTGTAGGAGTTGAAATCTCTTCCTCTGCTTACTCTTGCATTTCACACGAGCAGTGCCAATCTCGTGGGCACTATTGTTACAAGTCCACGTTGCTTCAGGAATTGTCTGCTTGAGATTGTTGAGCCAAGCTGGGTTGGATTTATTCAGGGCTTGTTTCCCTTGATTGTTTCAATCGACAATTAGCTGCATTTTATTTGTGTTGTGCTGAGGCTGGGGTGGAGCGTCTAACCAAACTTCTGTAGAGCTTAAGAGCATGCTGTCTGCAGAAAACTTGGCTAGAACGCATGCATGCTCAAGGTAGTCGTTTATCCAATTCATGTACCCGTTCTTACTCCAACCAAGCCTGTCAGGGAGGAGTAGGAATGCTGCTGTAGCTTCTTGAGTGAGTTTGTTGATTGAAATGCATGTCCCACAAGTGAATGCAGGAGATAGTCGCAATAATTCGGGTGGCAAAAGGAGAAGCCTGTGATTTTTGTGTCGTAAGCATTAGTGCTTGCTCCAAATACTGTGTCTCCGGTATTTTCGCTCCAGTATGCATGGTAATTAGGGTCAAAATTTAGGGGGCTAGCAAATTTTTGCTTGGTAACTAAAGCCAATTTTTGGAGGGAGGTCATAATGTGCCTGGGAATGCAATACATGTTGGAATTTCTTGCCTTTTGCCCAATGTTGTTAAGTGAGCTCATTTGAAGTTTATACCTTTGTAGCAGACCTACAATTTCAGTTGCCGCGTCTGGCACAGGTGGTTGTGTAGTACTGTGTAGGCCAATCCGTTTAGATTGGTTGTAAGCATGTAGCAAGATGTAGCGACGTTCTAGGGAAAGCATGCCTGTGCACTTGCTGTAGATGTCATACGCACAGGCTGCTTGACAGGTTACGTGTTCAGGGATTTTGGGTTCACCCTCTGAGTCTTTATTCGATCCTGGCTTGAGGAGGTCCACATCCCGCACCCAGACCTCACATTTCCAGGTGGGTTGAATGTCTGCTTGGGGATTGACAGTGTCTGTGATAAAGATTGCCTTGTCTCTGATGTTTTGGCCTTGCGACGAGTCCCACATATTTTCAAAGTGCTGGGTACAACCCTCATAGCCTTGCTTTGTCAGATTGTCATTATTTTGGTCTTCTGGTTGGGCATTTAGCTGAGTGCTAGTTTCAGCATTTTCATAGCTATCTACGTAGGTTTTGAAGTCAGGGTTGGCTAAGAGCAGTTCTGCTGCTTCCCATGTGGGTTGCCAGATCACTTTTACCATTTCCTTTTCTTCTGTATAGGATTTTCTGGTGTCCTTTTCCGCTTGGGTTAGGTCATTACAGGCTGGGCAGTGCCAGTCTTCACTATTTTCTGCATCTTGCTTTGCAGTATGTGAGCAAGCATTATTCAGGTCAGTCAGACAATTCCAATTGTAGGTGCGTTGACACGTATCACATTGTGGCATATCATCATAGTTTTCTTCTCTTTCTGAATGCTCTCGGCTGACCGTGCTCCAGCAAATTTGGCAGCAATCGCCTACCTTTTGGCTTCTTGGAAAGGGCTCTGTTTTGCTGCTTTTAGCCCCGTGTTTTGGAATAAGGATAACGCCCATTTTCCAATAGTGACAGGTTGTAATTGGACTTTGTATTGCGCTTGTGAAGTTGCGTTGGTGTTACGTTTAGGTTTGCTTATTCGCTGCCAGTCCAACACCTCCTGTATTTGATAGTCGTACCTGAAAATTGTGTTACAGGCCTTGACATTGCCAATAAGAGCCGCGGTGCTATGTTTATAATGCCATATTATGGTTGCCGCATTATCACCTGGTTGCAGAGGCTCTGGAGAATTAGGTAGTGAAGCAGTGGGATTTTCAGTGAGTTCCAATGAAGTGGATGGGATTCCTCTTCTGCCTTTTGTTAGGTTGTGATGAAGGTGGGTTGTTGTTGGTTCGTGTTTAGCAGGAAGGATTATTGGGTTGCATGTTGGAGCAGCCCGGATCAGTGTCCATACTTGCTGTCTGCCTCTGAATTGTGCTTCTCGTTCTCCTTGTGGAGACTGTTCGCCTAGCAGGAGCTTGGGTCCGTTGGCGTTGTGAAACCTGTACATCTGACCAGGCCCATCCTATGGGAGTGTAAGCCTTAATTGCATCTAGAGCAGTAGCATTGATTCTCCTAGTCCTTCCTTCTTTGCTAGGTGTCGTGTCCTTGTTTTTATGTGAGTCACTGATGAGCTGGAAGGTTATATTCTCTGAGTTCAACAAAGAGGCAAGCCTGTATATTGCAATAATTTGACCCGTTTCATTATGTTTCCAAACTTGGATTCGAGGTTGTTGCCATTTAGTATGTGTGTTCCGTCTAGGCTAAGTTGTCTTGAAAGGCTGGAGATCCCGGAGTCCATAAGAGAAAATGCAATGTTATTAATTAGGGTTTCCAGAGTAGGCAAGTTGGGTGCCCAGAGTGCTTTTGTAATACTGTCAAAACTTTCTGTGGGAATGGATTGTCCTTGGAGTGTGAGACGCAAATTGCTATAATGGGTGCTAATGTACTGCCGTGCTCTTAACATGTGTTGGAATTGCTTTTGAAGGTATCTTGGTGTTTGACACTGAGGTCCCAAGTGGCCTTGTGCCGCAGTTTTTAGTTGCTGAGTTTGTGCTCGAGGAGAGTTTTGGTAAGCCTACCATGTTTTGCCCTATTGTTCAGGCTAGTGATAAGTCCAAGGGTGTTTCTGTAGTGGTATTCAATTCTCAAGGAAGAACATCCCAACCCGTAGTGTAGTTTATTTTCTCGGAGCAGTGCAGTTGAAGTGCACATCCAGAGCTTAAACTTGCTTTTTATGGCTGCCAGAATTTGTGTATCCCATTGATTTAGGACACTTAGGGAGCAAGGGGTAACTGGAGGCTGTGCTTGGCACAATTGCTGCGCAAATGATGTCCATTGTTTGTTTAGGGCTAGCAGAAGAATTATTTAGTCGTTCTAATTTTAAGGAAAGCTTTGTAGTCATGTGTGTCAGTTGGTGTGTCCAGTTGAGGTCCATTGTGATGTGTACCCCAAGGTATGGGAAAGGATCGTCAGGCTTGAGGAACTGTGCTGCTTGGCCTTGTACTAAGACCTTGTTGGCCAGCTGGTGGTGGGCAAAGTCGGCCACTGAAGTGTTGCCACGCAGAATTTTCTTCTCATCGCTATGGTACATGCAAGTCACCTTCGTCTTTTGCCTGAAATTATGAGGTGAGCCCAATCTGCGTATTGGGTAAGTTTCATGGCTTGGAGCCGGAGGTTTGGGTAGGAGCCAGAGAGACAGATAAGGTCGTCCGCAAAAGCCCCGCTGCTAGTGCAGTTTTTGGCTTTGTTGTTGGGTGTGCTAGTATCAGCATGGCCGTGCATGTATCCCCTGTTGCCTGCATGGAGCCAGCAAAGCAGCGGATCCATGTATATCAGGAACAGGGATGGAGAGAGTGTGTTTCCTTGAATGGTTCCTCTTTTAACTGGGATGTCTCCCGTGCAGCCCGAGGGCAGCCTGATTCTAGTGTGTGCTTGATAGTACAGGTTTTACACTACATCTATGGTGTCTATGGGAAATCCCAGATCAAACATAATAATGAGCAGCTTGTCATGGTCTATGGTATTAAATGCGGAGGTAAAGTCTACAATGAGAGCATAGACGTCTTGCTTATAAAGCTTGGCATTTTCCAGAGTCATTAGGACATTTTGGAGTCGTTGTATTGTGTCGTGTTTTTTTTGTTTTTTGTTTTTTACAAAAGCCAGCTTGCATGTTGCTGAGAAGGGAATTAACCTCTGCATGTTCGTACAGTGTGTTAGTTATTAGGTGTGTCCACAGTTTGTACAGTGTATTTGCAAGACCGATGGGCCTGTATGAGGCCACGTCTGTCTCCGGTCCTTTTTCTTGTAAATCGAATCAGAATAGTTTCACTGGCTTTCCAATCCTTTGGGGTTATCCCTGTTGCCCACAAGATCCTGAGCAGCTTGTGTATCGTTTGTTGGTATTTTAAGGGAATGGCTTTCAAGAGATCGTTGACATACCATCAGGGCCAGGGGCTTTGTTATTTGTCAGCAATTTTAGGCATTCCTGAGAGTTGCACGAATCTAGGATTGATGAACTGTGCAGCCAGGTCCTTCTGTGTTGGTGTTTGTCTTCTACCCTAGTTACAGGGGTTTCAAGTTTGTATCGATCATATATAGCATTGGCTGCTCGTCCAATCAAGGGTAGTTACGGGCAGCGTCAGGATCTGTAGGCAGGTAGTTTCCTGTTTTAAGTGAAAAAGTTTTCAGCGATACTATTGATTTTACTCGGTTCAGTTTGCACCGTGTTGGATGCTGGGTCCATAAGAGGTTGGAAACCAGAGTGCTGTTCTACTTCCCCCCCAGGATTTCTTGGTTTGCCTGAGCTGGCTGCTTCGATATTTTCTCTTGTTGCTTTTCCTTAGTTAATTTGGCTTGTTTGGAATCGTGTTCTTTGTCAATTTTATGAATTCTTGTTTAAGTATCGTATAGCATCGTGCTTGTCTTTAATTTGTTGTGCCAGTGTCCTCCCTTCGATCTGGGGATGGCTGATATCTTGGCCAAGTAGGGTATACACTTGGGTGAGTGCTGGTAAACATTGTCGTTTTGCTGGCTAGCGTTCATAACTTCATCCAAATCTATGGTAGTTTGAAAGTTGCTTCATTAATAAGCGTAGGTGTTTAAGTTTGTTACATAAGAACTTCCGCAACTTGTTTATTTTTCTTGGTTTAAAATGGGTATTGCCAGTGTTGACGTTTTCGTAGCACACTTTTGGAGTGCAGTCTTGTGGCATTCATTTATGAGGTTCACAACTTTGTCTGCCATGTTTTCCACACAGATAGCTGCTGGGGATCCTTGAAAGTATGTCAACCTGTTTGGTATTTGGCAAACTTATCTTCCTGCCGTGCAAGGTGCCTTTGTGCTGCGTCGTGCATAGTATTTAATTGTGGCAGGAGTTCTGCATGCTGGATGGTGGGCTTATAGGTAGGGACTTTCAGGGCGCTCTGCAATGTTTCTTGGTCACTTGTCATTCTGTACGCAGGGCGACTTGTCGAGATCTGAGCACATGCTCGGGTAGCTTATAAAGTCAGCATCAGTTTGAAGCTAGGTTGGGTCCAATTTGATGAAGTGACGTGTGAGTAATTGCACCTTTCATGCAAAAAGGAGGATATTTTGGCTTTTGCCCAGATACCCCCCCCTGAGATTTTACGTTACACACAACCTAGTAACCCCTTGTAACCACACAACCTAGTAGCACTTAGTAGCAGGCACGACTGAACTAGTAGTATCGAGTTTTATGTTTAAAGAATGAATCTATCAATTTGAGCACAGACAGTTGCGCATAAGGAAGTGTCTGTAATTATAACGGCTGGTCCACGGCAAAGGCAAAATAATGTAAGTTCTGCAGCAAACTGGCATCAGCATGTTATCATTTTCCACGGTTGCTTCTCCACATAATCCTCTGCTTCCAACTACTAGATCTCTTTAAAACAAGGAAAAAAGAAAAACTACGCAGGGGTAATCTTACACCACAAGCATGGACTAAGGAAACGGAGACGTTGCTGTCGGACAGCGAAGTACTCACGCTACCAGGCGGATTTGAACCCGCGACCCCGAAGAGTCTGGCCTGACCTCGGGCCACTAGGCTTTCAGGGCAGCTACCTCTTTGGACTACGTATTGCACCACTGACGTAAAAGCCTGACGTAAAAACCCTTGCCTGCTCAACACAACAAAACAGGCACCCCCTCCCAGCAGGGTAATTAAATAATATTGTTACAATGGAGTTCGTACAGTCTAGAATACAATGGCGCTTGCAACAAGCTTACAGGGAGGGCCAAAAGCTACCAATACGCAGCCCAGTCAGCCTGATGTAGATGATGATTCCCTGAACAAAAGGGAAATGGGAGTGAGAATGAGCGTAAAAAGCTTGGACGTGTAATGGTGGTTTGGCACTGGTTTCCACACAAACAATACACATTACGTGCATGCATACGAATATATACATGCACAACACGTAATTACAATAATGAGTACGTACACATAGAATTACGTCATCGCACATGCGCAGGAAACAGGCATATTGATAAAATCTCGAACCCTACTCACCAAACCCATCAGCACACAGGCCAAGTCGCCTGCCACGCTGTCGCCAAACAGGTTATCAAGGAGCGCCCAGATGCCCCTCCAATAGCTCACAACAGCAAACAGCGCCACCAGAGTGTTGAACACCGTTCCGAGGTCGGCTTCTAGTCTTTTCTCAAACTCAGCCTGCAATTGCAGGGTAAATGTGTCCACAAGGACTGCAAATTACTTGTGAAAGTTTTAGACGCAGTTTTAGCTCCAAATGTACGAAGAGCATATCACGGCACCAAACCTATCGCAACCTGCACCAGACACACACCTAAATGCCACAAGAAAAGAAAAAAAGCAAGTGCCAAAACTTTCTGCAACATTAATGACCAGATGTTTCCCCAGAATATAATCAGTATATTGACCTAAAAACCAGGTACTTTTATTTCAATCACTCGTGTGCTCTTACGTGCCTGTCAGTGATTAGTCAAACATGTCATACAACACAAAACGCCAGGGATGGGTCATACGGACTTCAGAGACGTTTAAAACGAAACAATATGTGTAAAATACGCAATACACTTACAATACGATACCGTAATTTCCGCAAATTTGGGGTGCCGATATTTGACCCAAAATGGACCCGATCCGCCCCAAAATCACCCAAAGCGTTTTTAGTTATTTCTCATATATAAAATGCAAGTAATAATGACATTGGAAGCTCGCTGGAAGGTCGTTTCTGGGCGGGAATTCGTCTGAAAAGGCAAAAAAACGGCAAAAGTCGTCAAAAATCGGTATAAATTGTAATTGTATAGTACGGCCCTATTTGTCCAATACGGTAAAATACGCGTCGCGTTTAATACCATATGGCGTATTTTACGAATACGCCGTATGACCCATTTCTGCAAGGCGCTATAAAAACTTGGAGCACAACAGCAAGCTAACATGCGTTGTGAAGTGTACGTACTAATTAGCCTGCAAGTTTTTTCAAATGGAAGTATGGGGACGGAGGGAGTAGGGTTTATGCAATTTCCCTCTGGAGTCTGTTACACAAAATGTGCTGTTCACGTTATATCCCTTCCCATCTACATGGTAGGAATCCGCGACATCTACAGATTAAAGTGTGTAATTACGCTTCTTCTAAAAATGGACATTCAACTATCATTTTTACGCCCGTATTGAGATGATAAGACTCTTTGCTTTTGCACTTATAAACTTCATTAGTGCATTCCATACATGTTGCAACACATTGACTGCAAATGACATCATTTGCTAGTGTTCAACCTGAACGGACCCTGGCGGCCTACTTTGGGGCAATCCATGCATTTCTGTGGCCATGCACATTGAACCTCTCTAATATAGGACCATTTGACAATGGTGCTAACAACCAGACTTGAGCTGAAGAGCTCAAATATACAATATAGACTTGTGGAAGTGGCCCAGACTGTGGAGCAAAAGCCCCAAAGTTGACCAGTCCTGCCCCAACCCCCTCCCCTAACCCCCTTACAGAATTATCTTGTCCATTGGTAGCTGCTGACCTCACAATTCCAATTCTATGCTTAAATCAATCTGGGTCGACATACGACGCCTAGGAAATAGCAGAAATGTCACGGATTTTATATCCAGGTACAGTGTTAAGGAACGGCTCTGGCCAAGACTGAGAAGGCCGAGTTAGGCCGTGGGACTCACCCAGGCGTCTTCAGCACGCAGGGACGGAAAAATTCGATTGCCATCGCCTTGGATAGTCTGTGCAAACAGGAGCTTCTCTGGGTCTACATCATCCTGTGCACAAAGGTAAAAGGCAGGTTCTAGGCAAGAGTTGCTTGAGTGGCAGATATTGCAAGAACAGCTCCCTCAGTATGGCAGCTTCTGTATGAATGATCAACTGCGGCAGAAATTTAAACAGCATTGGTATGCCAAAAGCACCATCCCTGCTATGACACAATCTCAGATAAGTGGAACAGTCACTCTTTCCATACGTTGCTCATACGTTGCTACGCTTGCACGTATGTACGTACGTACGTACACACTGACCACACTGTTTGCATACTGCTGTCAGCAAATGATTCCAAGTGTGCACATACTGTCCGCAAATACCCGCCCCCCACCTGTTCCTCCTCCTCTGACACAGCAAAACAAAACGGACTCTGCTCGGCGGCGGGTGGTGCCGCATTTGCGCTAGCTTCTTCAGGTTGGAGCTCTGCTCTTCTGGATCCTTCCTGCTCATCATCGCCATCCCAACTGTTAAAGCTCGCCAGGAACTGCGTTTGTGCCAGGAAAGTTCAAACGAAGGCAAGCAGTGTTGTCCAGATCAAAAAAACAGCAGCACGTGAGGCATATCCATCCTAATCGAAAGTGAACAATGTGTCTAGAGTTTGATTTAAAGCGTCGGTCCTAGTCAGGAGCAGAGCAAGAAGCCAAAAAAAGCACGCACCTGAGCGGCAGTGTTGGCGGGCGGGTCTTGCTGCTGTGGCAGCTGCGGCAACGGCTGAAACTCTACTGGTGGGCCTTGCGTTTGCACTTGGGGTGAAGGAAACTCAGCCTGTCTACTGAGCTCAGCTTGTCTGGCGCCTGCCTGCAAACAACAAAATAAAGCTCTCCTGAGCGGTCAGCGTGACCGCAAAATTACACTGCTCAGCAATCAAGGAATTGGATGGCCACGTGTAAGCTGAGCAAACTCCATTGCAAAAGGTGCTTAGGGCATAGACAACAGTGTCTGGACAGGGAGCGACTAGCTGAGCAACCACCCTGCTCCTGAAGTTAAGATGCAATCACAACTTTCTTGCCTGGAAGCCAGCCAAAAACTGTGCATTGAGGAGTTTTTCTCTTTCGCTGGAAAGCGGACTGACTGATGCTCCAGCAGTGGCCACTGCAATAGAATCACTATGTGCAAGTCCAAAGCTGGCCAGGTATTCAGAAGCGCTGGCTCCTTCCCCGCCATCATTCTCGTGTGTGCTGCTCTGCTCTCCGCGTGCCACCAACGTACTAGTAAAAGAAAAAGGATCTGGCTGCTGCTCTTGCTTTTGTTGCTGATCTAGTCTTGCTGGTTTAGTCTTACTGCCCTCATGCTGCTCTTTCTGTTGCTCTTTCTGTTCTTGTTGCTCTTTCTGTTCTGTTTCTGTTCTTGGCTGCTGCTCCAATTGTTGGTGACTGGAAGAGGCGGCCCTATAATGCGAGCGTATGCGTGTGTGTATATATGTGTGTATGTGTGTGCGTGTGTGTGCGTGTGTGTGCGTGTGTGTGTGTGTGCGTGCGTGCGTGTGTGTGTGTGTGTGTGTGTGTGTGTGTGTGTGTGTGTGTGTGTGTATGTGTGTGTGTGTGTGTGTGTGTGAGTGTGTATGTGTATATGTGTGTGTGCACGTGCGTGTGCGTGTGTTGTGCGCGCTCTCATACACCTTGTGCGTGTGCATATATGAGCTGTGCCGCATGATCCTACCTGCTACCAGTTACTTTTGAGACCCTCCTACGCGCGTGCGTGTACTTTGCAGGAGTGCCAGGCCAGGGTGGAAAACTACATTGTGTTAAGTTCAGTCTAAAGAGCATTGAGCAGTGAGCTCAGGGCTCTTGTAAGTACGAAGTGGCTACTAGTGATAAGCCATTATCAGCAGATGTAGGTGTATAATTAAATGGATAAATACGAAATTACCGGTACCGGATTAAATCGGATTTTCGTATATAAATAAAACATGAAGCTCTCAAGCCATCCCAAAACGACGTCGGCAAGAGGCCAAAATTGCCTTGCCAAGAGCAAATGCAGTGTAGGTGTGCCGAGGAGGGTTCAGCGAGGCAGATTCATAATTCACAACGCGATCCCTCTCAAGGTCATGATTTCCGGTGCCCCGGCAGCGGGAAAGGGCACGCAGTGCGAGAAAATCGTGGACAGGGTGCGAATGGCAGGCTGCTGAATATAATGTTAGACGGGTAGGAGTCCTGCTGTGTAATAAAACGGACGGAGTTGCCGCACATGCGCTTGCATCACCTCCCACGCCGGGCACACTTAGACAGTGCTCCCACAATACCCACAGTACAACCTCATCCACATCTCCGTCGGAGACATCCTGCGTGAGGAGGTGAAGAACGGTACACCTGCGGGAACCAGGGCCAAGGATTTCATGGACAAGGGGTTGCTGGTAGGCTGCTTTCCTCCTAGAACCCACGCTGGCCAGCTGCTCTATATTTATTCAGCAAAAGGGAGCTTGATCTCTCTCATATAAATACACACACTCTCACACACTCTCTCTCTCACACACACACACACACACACACACACACACACACACACACACACACACACACACACACATACACACACATACACACACACAGATGCACACACAGATGCACAGAAACACACACGTAGTAAGCTCACACAGACACAAACACACACATGGTCACACACACACACACACACACACACACACACACACACAAGCACCTTCACTCCTCACTCTTTTGCCCAGGTTCCTGATGAGGTGGTGGTCGACATGGTCAAGGGCCGTCTGGCCATGAAGGACTGTGAGCAAAAAGGTTGGCTGCTGGATGGGTACCCCAGGAGTGCCTCACAGGCCGAAGCCATTGAGAAGGAGGGCATCCGCCCCGATGTGTTCCTCCTTATTGATGTAAGTAGTTAGGGGTGTGAGATCAGGCAGTTTCCAGTGTTTTCACCTGAGCTCCCCTTTTTTCATTTGGGGCTTCCCGTCGAGGGCCTGCATGCCTTTTATCAATCTGTTGTTTTAATCCAGAGGGGGGCGACTGAGGCCCAAAATGGGCATGTTCTCTTTAGCTCATGTGCCCCTAAATTGGCAAGCTCCAAATTTACCTATTTTGAATCCTGTCTCTCTGTGTGTTAAGTCTAGAACTTGTCAATTTGGGGACACATGGCACATGCGCAACTTGCTGTGGCGTGAACCCACTATTTGCTGCCAAGTTCTCAATACAGACCATCTACTAATTTAAAATCAGTACTGTTTGGAGTTTTAGAGTCTTTACAATCAAATAAGATCGTTGGCAAAAGGATGAAGTAAAAAACCCAGTGGTTGGCGAGCTATATAGGTCAATCAGCAAATCAACCGCTCTTCCTGTGGAAAGCAAGCCCACCCAGAATACAGTTGCCCTACATGTGCATTAAGTACTGTCACTCTGTACATAGAGTGTCTTATCTAAATCTGAGCACCTGCTCTAGTAGCTAGGAACGACAGCCTTAGTTTGGAGCTATATTAATAATTTGATGAAGTGGTGTGTGAGTAGTTGCCCCCTGAATATTGAAAAGGAGCATATTTGGGCGCTTTCTCAGTTGCTCCCCCCTGAGTGAACTAGGCTTCGTTTGACAGGCAAGGAAGCAACACAGGTCCCTGGCTGTACATGCCTCGCAGGTCCCTGACTCCTCTCTGATTGAGCGCGTGGTGGGACGTCGCTTGGACCCTATTTCTGGGGAAATCTTCCACATGAAGTTCAAGCCTCCACCAAAGGAGATTGAGGGCCGTCTAATCCAGCGCAGCGATGACACGGAGGAAAAGGTGACCCTATGGCACGACGAGCATCCCACCAAGTATATATAAGTCCTCAATTCCATGAACTGAGGGGCACCATCATAAGTCATGGGTTTAGTTTCTGTTTCTGAGCTTCACTTTCTGAGCCCTGCAGTCTACTTTTCCAAAAAATGGTTGCTAATTTACTCAATACAAGAAAGAGGAATCGCTTCAATGCAACCTCCAGTGTGCCAATGTTAAAGAGGGACCTCTGAGAGGCTTTTTTGGCCCCCATTCGGTCCTTTAACTGGCTGGACAAGATCAATAATGCATGTGCCAATAGACAGAAATGCATAGCTACGGTGCTGCTGTACTTCCCTGCAAGCTGCAGCATGCCCTGCACTTTTCCTTCTCTCCCCCTCGCATGTTCATACGTTCCCAATGCGCATCCTGCTCAGCTTATCACTTGCCACTCCTCTAACGTGTAGGCTGCGACGCGCCTCAAAACGTACAACGAAAACGTGAGCAGTGTGCTGGGCTTCTACACCAAAGTGATGTCCAAGGTGAGCAAGGTCGCTGTTTACTCACTCCAAAAAGGCTGCACCTCCATTCACAAGCGCGGGAAAGATCCTGTAAACTTGATACACGGCTTACAACCTACAATCCTCTTTTTGTTGTCGGGTAAATGGCGTGGGCTGGCAAGGCTGGCCTGGCACGGTAGATCCTAGGGTGAATATCTGATGGGCTCATTTATGATTGAACTTAACAAGATGCCCCTCAAAGGATGCATGGTCTTCTGCCTATGTCAGCTTCCTGAAATAAAAGTAGGGTGGCCTGTTTTTGCTCAGGGTGAATGGGACAGATACTCCACACCCAACCCATTGACTGACTTTCCACCAAATTGTTTTCCAACAACCAGCTCTACGTGTATGTTTGCCATAGCAACCTTTGACAAATGTGAAAGGCACCAGGTGATGTGGTGGTGGGATGTGTGATTTCCGCAAGTGGCCTGCGTGCCACGTCAACTGCACCATTCTTTTGAATGTCTGCAGACCGCAATTTAGTTTATTTGTTTCTTTAGCGCTTGCAAGCGGGCTGCACGGGAGGAAACCAAATCATCAAGCGCACTTTTTTCCAATGGGCTGCTGATGATCCCACCTGGCTAGACAGAGAACAAGGAGGTTGGCGTGACGGCAACCATAATGATTTATAGCACACCTTGCTCAACCTCACAAGCTTGTGCGTCTGTGTGCAACGCAGATTGATGGGCAAAAAAGCATGGATGAGGTGTTCCGGGACATCATGAAGGTGCTTGATGACAAGTCGGCATCCATGGTGAGCACCTTGGTAGTGAAAACAGTCAACAGGCAGATAAGAAGAACAGGTCAGAGTTACAACGCCTGCAAGTGCAAATGGAGTGGAGGTAAGAAGGCTCTGTCAGCTCTGGCACTTTCAACCTGCAGCAAATTCTTATATTAATAATCGGCAGAACAGCGGCAAGCTAGCAGTGGCAGCTAAGGCTTTAAATTTGTTGAACTTTTTGTAGTGCTTTGCTCTAAAGAGCTATGTGTAACTGAATAATAACACGCTGTCCTTTTCACCGCTCGTCACTCCTTCACAGGACCCTCTAGAGGAGTTTTGTCAAGACGCACCGGATGCAGATGAATGTCGGGTGTATGGGGAATGAGTAAACTAGCCCAGAAAAGGCAAATGGACTATAATTTCCTTGTTTCATTGTGGCGCCCCTGCTAATGATGCTCCTGTGTGTTGCGTCATGTGTTTGTTGTTAAAGTGCGGTTTTTCGTCGGCACGTCCCCACGTAAATGTGTTGTTTTTAAAAGGTTGAGGTATTCAGCAGATTTTGGGGATGGGGAATAACATGGTAGAATAGTATTGTATGGTACGAGTTCAGAAAACATGAAATAACTAGCAAACACTGTTCCTCCTTGGTTTTCGTGCTTTAAACATTTTGTGATCTATAAGATGTGAGCAATGGATTTAATCAGTGCACCTCATCACGGTCACCGTGCCTCAATTGCTGAAAGAGAAGCCGCTTTTTTCTGGCGCTTCTTGTGCTTTGGCGGAGTGGCCAGGAATAGCTACAGGCGTGCCAGAAAACAATTGCACACTCCTGCTGTATGATTCAACTATGGCGGGGTTTTCGACCGAGCTTACCTCACCCACTTGTTCTTTGTCTTGGACATGCTAATAAATGCAACAGAGCATGCCAGTGGCTGCTCCTTTAGCCAAATAAGAAAACAGTACCTCGTCTCCCCTGATGCACTTTTTGGTTTGAGGAGGGTGTGACACAGATATAGGGGTAGGTAAGGTAAATTTTACATTGGTATCGCTTGGTATGTGCCTCAGGGGGCATCTGAGTGGAAGCTTGGAAAGCTTGTGACCACACCTAGCTAAATATTCCCTGTATGAAACCAAAAGACATCCAACACAACAAACGCCATATACCGGGTTGATGAGCACGCAAATCCAGGGAGGTAGCACACTCCCTACAATGCAATGGGAGCAACTTTGAAGCCAGGCGTGACAGGCTAAATAAACCAAGAAGCTGCCCCCTGCTGGGAGCGATAACTCGTCAGCCAATATGAAGGGAGGAGCTACACAGATACTGTGCAAGGCAATCTGCAGGCCCCCACGCCATGCCGGCTACAAGAAGGGGCAAAAGTCTAGGTCACCCAGTGGCCACTCCCCATGGGTCAATGGGATTGTGTATGCCATGGCACACAGACCCACGCCACGGCCGGTGGTAGCTGCTATTTGTTGTGCCATAAGATCCGCAACAGAAATCACCCACTCCCAAAAGGATGGTGTGGAGAGTAACGGAGGCTCCTTGAAGGGTGGAGCAGAAGTCTTTATGCTGATCCTATGCGGCGCTCAGCTGGTTCTGCGGTCAAGCGTCCTCAGAGTATTTGACCTCGAGGTGAATGTCACGTTGAAGAATGCTGAGATCTATGGGTCGGTGTTGTCTGGGGAAGGTGGATCTGCTAATGGCTGGCCGTGCTGCTGAGGTGCTCCTGGTCTCCCTCAGTTGCCCCCTGCCACTCCTAAAAACCCACCCCCCTTCATTGCTAGTCTGTTGCATTTTTGTTTTCGCGGGGATGTGAGCAACCAGTACAGCTTCCGGACGGCTGGAGGTAAACCTGTTTTTTCCTTCTGAGAATCGGGGTGGAATGAGCAACTTTGGTATAATCCTGTTTTCAGTTGTATTGGGAATCTGAAGACTTTGCGTAGCCATGTCGTTCGCTGCTACCTAGATCCATGCAGACAAAGCAGGATCCTAGGGAGCCTGTCTTGCTGATGGATTTGAAGATCATACTGCATGCCAAGTTGTGTCTTTCAGTGATCATAATTTTCAATTGCGTGTGATGGCATCCAGAAATGATATGCATGGCACTGTCTAGTTGAGGGCAGAGGGGGCAAGTTAGGCTTATTGAGTGCTTAATCTATACCGCATGCTTTTGATTGTACAGGATTCATGCTCTGTACTTCATAATGATGCACTTGGTTTTTGCAGGGACATAGGATGTTATTAGGTAAGTGTTGCTAGCGGCTCCATTGGCAGTGCCATTTTTGATAAGGGTCTGATAGTATTCATGGTAGTTTGCTACGGTATTGGCATTTCCTAGTTTGTGGAGGGGTGCATGTGTGCTTGCAAGGCGTCATGGTAATTGGATAGGTACCAGAGCCTTAAGGTAGGGGACTGGGCTGTGTTTGGGTGGTTTTGTATGATTCGGTGTTCTTCATATTCTTTTGCAAGCCAGTAGATGCTATAGAAGTGAGTCTCTCAGGGCCAGCTGTTTTGATGGAAGTATCCGCAACGTCAGAGTAGGTTGCGATTGATTTTCTAGCAAGAGCGTCAGCAAATTCATTGCCTATAATACCTGCGTGGGATTTGACTTTGGGGAAATGAATGGGCGATGGTGACTGGTGGATTGCTTTGGCATTAATGGATTGGAGAGCATTTCCCTGAACGTAGTGGCGGTGGAGGTTTGGGTGTGAGCTGCCTTTTAATTTGGTGCGTTGAGGTTAGGCTATCTGTGGCGCTATATGGGAGTATCCGTGAATGAATACGGCTGCTATAGCTGCTAGCTCTGCACGTGAGATGGTATTGGCTGGTTATACCTACGCCTCTTAAATTCACGTAATGGGATACGTTTAAGCAAGGGTGGTATCCACCTGATCCTGTGTCTTGCCCTTCTTTGTATATTTTAAGACTGCCATCAGTGTAGGTCCAGTCCTGACAATCTTGTACGTTACGGATCAGGTTTGGGCTGGAGCTGGGGAGGCTGTTTACACACCTTTTGGCAGGTTAAAATAACGAGTTAAGAAGGGAGAGGATGTGTTGGCGCTAGGTACTGCCTTCTACCAGCGCAGCCTTTCCTGCTTTCAAAGTCGGGCAACAACAGGTAGAACGTAAAACTAAGTGTCCTGACACCAGAAGAAAATGTCCTCGGCAAGCAGCATCGATCATTATTTATTGCTATGATATCAGGAAAGAAGGCTGGCATGCTGTATTAATATCAGGGTCAGAAAAGAAAAGGAAAGAAAATTTAAGCAGGCAGTGAAAACCACTCCTTACATTAGGGTGACGGTCAGAACTTTTCGCCAGGGGAAAGGTATCTCCACTGACCTACTGGCAGGCTGCCCAGCAATAATCTGCCTATTCGGATCCGTTTCAGACCCACAACTTTTAAGCCAACTAGGGCACACATGCGACGAATTTGACGCTTACGTCCTTCAGACAGCACAAATCGCAGTTGCTCCGGGTTCTGCCACTCAACCTGGGCTGGCTTCAGTCTACGGCCATCCAGGGACATGCCATGTCTTAGCTTTCCCAGGAGCGCCGGGGGAAACTCTCGCTGCACGTTTTTGGTCACGTCGCCCCACGTTACACGTACAAGGTACTCTTTTGTGACGCTGCTATTTTCTCCGATAAGCTGCCGGGCCACACGTCCATCCTAAGTGTGCAAGTTTGTGTGCATGTGTGTTAATGTATGTGGAGCATCAGGTTAATAAGTCGAGGGCCTCTTGCTGCTGCCCATCAATGCAGATTTAGTCGCTTCACCATATCAAGCGACACACATGCACATACCACTATTGCACGGCACTTCCTGCTGTGTAGTATTAAAAAAGCACATATTGTCAGAGCACAAGCACCTGGGTCATGACCAAGAGGCCTGTGGAGTCCAGATCCAGGCGTCCGGCTGGTGCCTGTGTTTGTGAGTTTTGTGAGTCAAATCGTCTTCTTATGAACTTAAAAAGGGATGCAGAATTATGGGAGGCGCCTTGGGGGGAAGGAAAGGGCCCTGCTTCAGCATAACCCCAAGGCTGTCAAAGCCAGCATGTGATCATGCACAAGAAGGGTCAACAAACAGTAACAAGAAGATTCCTATAGGGTTTTCTGCCAGGTTTGTAACAATGCAGAAGAAGTTCAGAGCTCACCAATCCTCGTAGTTGGGATGGAGCAAAGCTCAGCTCAGAAGGGTCACCGGCCCAGTGGGTGCGTTCGCTAAGGAGAGTCACAGCAGGAGCATGGCCGTCCTCAGCCTGGCCACTCACCAAGCCTGGAATAAGTTGTGAGAGTGGTGTTTGTGCATGTGTGTGTGTATTTTTATGCTTACATGCATGCGTGTGTGTACGTGTCGGTGTGGGCATGTGTACGTGTGTATGTGTTTGTGTACGTATGTGTGTTTGTGTTTATGTGTGTATGTGTACGTGTATATGTGTGCGCTTGTTTGTGTGTGCGTGTGTGTGGTGTGTGGTGTGTGTGTGAGTGTGTACAAGTGTATGTCTGTGTGTGTGTCTGTGTCCATGTACTTGAGTGCTTGTGGTCACACGCCTAACAACGTGCAATCACACAGTAGCTTACCTAGTGGCTTGTGAAGGAGAAATGTACACAACTTGTCTTGCTGGCTGTGGGCTTGCTGGCCCACCTGCACTTACAGATTGTAATTCCAGCCCCATATGAATTCTAAACATGTGATTAGGTAGATATGCTGTGGTATAGAAGCTGGATTCTGGAAAGGAAAACAACGGCACGAGCCGGCTGATTTGGTAAGCATCCAATGTTTTTTGTCCAACATGGCGAAAGTGAGAAGGCGAAAATCATCTACCTATCGTCTATCTATCAAGATATTAATGGGAAACATATCTATTACTTCCACCACTAAGGCAACGCATGGCAGTTGGCTAGCGTCATGCATGGAGGCTCGCATGTTACAGAATTTCCAGGAACTTCTTCGTACCTCAATGCGTGCGTCCCTTCTAACCTGGAGGCCCATGCTTGCCACTTTGCCGTCCACCAGCACCAGGCCCTAGAGTAGAAATGTAGAAGCAGTTGGTTTACTTTCACGTAGCCTGGATGTGTCAATAGCAGTTACACACAAGCGAGAACGTTCATTCAGACAACTTAAACGTGGGTGGGTGGGTGCCTGTCTGCCTGCCTGCTCAAATGCCTCGTCAACAGAAGCAAAACTAGCGCGCACCTGGGCTATCCAAGCATCAGCTTCCCGTCGGGAGCACATGCCCATCTCAGCCATGCGCTTGTTCAGCCTGTAGGTGGCTCTCCGCTCGCCAGGGGGAGGAGAGTCAGCATGGCTCTGCTGCTTTGGAATTGCATGTGTTTTTTTAAGGGCCGCTGCTCCCAGTCGCTCTGTGTTGGAGCATCTATAAAGGGGGAGCAGCTGCTGCTGCGTTGGGTGCCGGACTGGTAACACAATTCCCTGCAATATTGAGCGAGACGTGCATGTTTTGTGTGCTCAGTTTTGTGCTTGTATATGAGCATGTGCGTGCGTATGTATGTTGTGTTTGTGTGTGTATGCGTGTGTGTGCATGTGTGTGTGTGCGTGCGTGCGTGCATGTGCATGTATGTGTGTATGTGTGCATGCGTGCGTGTATGTGTGTATGTGTGTGTGCGTGTGTGTGTGTATGAATGTGTGTACATGAGTATGTTGTGTTTGTGTGTGTGTATATGTGTGTGCGCATGTGTGCATGTGTGTGTATGTGTGTGCATGTGTGTGTGTGTGTGTGTGTGTGTGCATGCGCGCGTGTCTTACCCATGTAAGGGAATTCCAAAAAGCCATCAATATAAATATTCATAGAACAATATAATTAATTAATAAGGTGCATGGTAGAATGCGCGTTGTGCGGACATTATAAATTTGACCAATGATTAGGTGACACCTGACCGACTGGTTAACCTTCTCTTCTGGTCACTAAAGATGTAATATAATTACATAAGCAGTCGGTCGTTTTTTGCTTGCTTGGCTGTTGAGAATGAGTAGTATGATGGCTGTCTGGGGTTGGTGGGATTATGTAGACAGGCCAGAGCTTACTGTCACTCTGTTTGCAAAGCTCAGCTCGTACCTGAGTTGTTCGCTTGCGGATGAGGTTAAAACTGATTTCAATTAACAGCAAGTCGTACAGGTACGAGCTGTTTAAGTCTAAGTGGTACCTGCACCGAAGGGGACGAACTTGTACAACACCTTGACCTGGGCAGGGTGCGTGTTAGATTGGGATAAGTTTGCATGCCCAATCAGTGGCAGCAACGAATTGCGTGACAAGCAACCAGTAGTTGGTCGACAGTTGAGAAATTCTGTAAGTGTATATATTAAGCTGGATTTCTTATTGATAGCCAAACAGTTTAATGTTCACTTCTGGAATAGATGGTTCTATTCCGGCTCGTATCCACCGAACTGCTGGGGGGGATTTTACACTTGTGCCGACACCAAGCATGACACTGAACTGGCTAAAAGAGCCCTCCTAGAAGAGAAACAAGAAAAGCATCTGGGCCGTTGACACCCATACTTGCCAACAAAAACTGAGCTTGCCACACAAAAAGGGGCAGGAGAAACAGACACACTGGAACCACACAAAACAGGAAGGAACAGGCCAAGGGCAGCAAGTTGCTGAAGTCAAAGAGAGCAAGGGCTTAAAACTAAGCTGCCACTATCTCAGGCACAAGCATGAAAAGGATGGTTAGCACAGCGCAAGCTGTGCCAAGAGAGTACTAACTGACGTTCGGTTGCACTCGCCTCCAAGAACTAGAGTACTTCTGCATGCTTCAGAGTACTCAGCAGTTCTATTCCGGCTCGTATCCACCGAACTGCTGGAGGGGGATTTTACACTTGTGCCGACACCAAGCCAGACTACAGTGTGCAGCGGTCCGCCGCGGCCAGAGTTCTGCGCCGTGAAAGTGCAAGAATGCCCACGGCACTGTTAGTAGCAGCACGTTCTGAAAAGGACACATATTTGCTTAGTGAACGTGTAAGTTAATATTTTAAAAATCCTCTTGCATTCATTGAAACTCATTCATTTACCCAAATTTCTTCAGAAATTTGTGCCAGAAGGGGGTTTAACCGATCTGTTGGGCGGACTTTGGGCCTGAATAGCTCCGCAGCCAGGCGTCAGTCACACGTAAGATTCGAATAGAGAATTGAGTCAGCCTGCCAACCACGGGTATGTGAGGTTTGGTGGCGAGCTGTGATGGTCGAACTTTTGACAAGGATGAGGGCTGGAAAGTGGCAAGTTGTGACGGCGCATTTTACTCTTTTTTGGCGTATACCCTTTTTGATCAGCCAAACAAGTTTGGAGCCTGGCTAATGATCATCTCTATAAGAATGATCGTGACCAAATGAGATTGGTGAAAATAAATTCAAATAATTGAATCAAAAGGAATTTAATGAATCTACCCTAAATATTACGCCTCTCTAATATGGCATGTACTACTGTGTGTTGTTATTATCCCGCTAATTCAAAAAGTTAAAAGAATCTGCAAAACTAATAAGTCTAATCTCTCTCTCTCTCTCTCTCTCTCTCTCTCTCTCTCTCTCTCTCAAAAGAAACATGCAACTTCTCTCATCATAGATGCAGAGCACAGATAGCACTCTTCCTAAACCTGTTATGAAGAATCAAGGCACTCCTTGTCAAACAAGGGATTACTTGTCTGCGGCATTAATCTTCTCTCTCAAAAGTTTGATAGACGCCTTTGACGTCCCTGGTAATCGAAATTCAAGTTCCTTAGCAGAGACACTGATGACCTGCAACGTTTCATTATGGAATTGGTAGGTGAGTTCTGAAAGTCATGTGATGTGGTCACACTACACACTCCGTGTAGCACGGGAAAGAAGGCTATATCTTTTGCCTCATTCGTTCAAAGCACCTACACATTGAGCACGGCATGTTCTGTGAGCAAGGCAATGTGATATCGGACATGCATGAAAAGCATATTTGTGAATAAGAAGACAATGCGCTGTGTGAAGCGCAGTGTCTGTGAATGCATTTGCAGCATACAAATTTGGACGTGTCAACTTTGCTGATCAAAAAGAGGCCAGACTCACAGTAGCGCTGTGCTTGGGGACATACATTTACAGGTTCTGTTTGAGTGTATTGTTTGAAGTTCAACAGCCAACCGTTGCCAAAAAAACTGTTTGCAATGCATGAGCACATGCAAGGCATGCTTCACTCTTAGCTATGTCTTGCAGCTATGTACTTAGGGCACCAAATGGGCCAGCTTGTAGCCGCGTCTTGCAGCTACCGCTGCTTACATCTTAAGCAAGTACAGAGCTTGTGATGTCATGGTGCAAGCCTTTGTCGTTCCCGATCAGGCAGTGTGGCACAACATAAAGTGGTCAGAGGTTCTATTGTGCTTCAGCAATACTATACTTTGACTTCCTGCTCTTCTTGATTGAAAGAACATGACCTCGGTTGGAGGTTATAATTGCAGCTCCCAGCAATGTTAAGGAGAACAAAAAGGCCGCAGTCATCTTCAGTATTCTATCGGTATCGGTCGTCAAACCTTTACGACACATGGAGTTAAAACAAACCCTGTTTCTAGTTTATGAAGTACTACTTGTCATGCTGCTCGCCCTCAATCTCTGGGCCCGCCTGCATCATTTCTACAGCAGCTGAGGACTACACTCTGCACGTTATACGTGCCGCATTCCTAACACATAAGGCTGCCAGGCTTTGATTTCAGCTAGGTACATGACTTATTTCACAATGAAATTTTTTTATGCCCATCAGTTCCATTGCATGATTGCCGAGGCTACAAAATTCTCCACATCGTAGTAAGACTCACATTCTTTCCCAGACGCGAGAGGCACAGGTCCCTGATTTTGGTGTTGCCAAGTTTGTGATTGCGTGTAATCTGCCCATTCGGTTGCCGTGTGGCAGCAAAGTGCTGCGGTCCATCCACTTCCAGCATGATCTCATTGCCGGAGCGCGTGATGAGACGCATGTCCACGACCCAGCCTTCGCCCACCTGTGGGAAGAGATTGTTTCCTTGATGTAAGTAGGAAAATTGCAGAAGGCAGAGGAAGGGGATACACCAGTGCAGGAAGGTGTCAAAACTGCCCATAATTTGGCTCCTAAATATTTGAACAGGTTTAGGCTTGTTTAAGAAGTATACTGCACCTTCAGATGGGCAGGAACAATTGACTGAATAGGTTCAAAAGATTCATGGAGTGTAAAGATTCATGGAGCGCAATTGGGCCAGCGGTTGGCCGTGGTTGGGTTGAGTAGGTGCGTACAAGAGTTCACATCAAGGCCGAACTGTTAATATCTAAAATATTGGAGTGGGCATTTTGGGCATCAATTACACGTGGCTGCCAGGGATTTGTTTTTGTCCCCCCCGACTCATGTATAATTATTTTCAAGGTTGTGCCAGCCTCTAGTAGAGGCTCGACGAGGTCGAGCCTCGTCGAGCCTCGACGTCACTGCTGTTGAAGCCTAGACGGCAATTAAGGTGTCCATTTTGGGGGGGAAATCAGGGGAAATTCCCTGGAAATTCCTAAAAATCGGGAAAACCGACCGCAACTTTTGTATAATAATATAGTGTTTTTGTGTAACATAAGCGCGAAAAATGGCACATCACGATGTCACAGTCTTGTTCAGGGGAGTGTCAGACTTTCATTTCTCGACGCCCCAAAATGGGCAGAAATTTTGTACATCATTTTCTTAATATTATCAAATATCATTCAGAATATTTAGAACGTATTTCCAGCCAATATGATGTGCGTATGCCTGTCCAGGCAATGCACCATGAGAAATTCTCCAAACACTTCCTACAGCTCTTTTCAGTCCGGTCTCTTCACGTTATTTATTATAGGTAAACTATTTCCAGCTCAATCCACGCAAGTTTCAGAAAGTGATGTTCTAACCATAATGCACCAACTAGGGCCTATATCGACGAGCCTCGCCCTCGACGACGCTCGTCGAGCCTCGCTGGCAAAATCATACACTTTTTACCCATGCTTAATTATTTCCATATCAGTTTTTGCTAGAGAAGATGAGTTTGCTCACCATTTATTTCTTGCACCCAATCTCCAGCCACACAGCGTATTTGCTCACCCAGAATTTGACAGATCATCACCCCCTGATGGTAATACAGGACACAACACAGTATGTCTACCTGGATTCCAGTGTGCTGACCCTCGCCCTGTATCACGTTGCCATGGGAAATGCACACCCTTCTAAAGTTTACATACAGGAGTGACCTCCTCTTGACATGTCCAGCAAGATGTGAACTTCTGGCCACATGCATAGTGATATGAGTGGATTCTCATCAATGTGACGTTAGCCTGCCGGAACTTTGCAACTCGCTCATTACTCGCGACCCTGCATAGCGCTTACGCATCAGCTGTGGTGCTTGCTAATAGTCAGGTGGCCAACAACGAGCTATCCCTTCTGCAATCAGCTGCAGGAATCTTGCCTTTCCTTCTTACTCACATTGACTTGCGGGGCCACGTCTTTGAGTTTCAGCTTTGAGTCTGCCACCAGCTCCTGAGAAGAAGGGAGACATGGTCAGGAGCACCACTTTCACAGAATTCCGAACAATTTATTTTTTAAATCCAGTACATCATAAGGTAATGCATTCAGACAAGATGGAAAAGAGACGACACAGGACAGCATGGTCATAACTGAATACTCCTAAGCTTCTCAACCACAAATGGCCTAAAAAGATACCAAAATCTATTTTGGTATTTTTCCCTTCAGCTCACCTTGCACACCTCTCGTTCCAGACCGGACTTTTTTTGATTTATGAACACGTAGCCATCCAAAAGCTTTTCGAGAATCTTCAGCAGCTGAGAGCAGGACGGAAAAGAAAACAATGCAATGAAAAAGCAATAAAAATGAAGCAATGACAAGTGTGGGCGGTCGCTAGCGACGCTAAAAAATTGGCGAGGCCCATCATGCGCACAACATGTGCATGCATATGCATGTGTGCGTGCACGTGTGTGTGTATGTGTGTGTGCATGTGTGCCTGTGTGTTTGCGTGGGTGTATGTGTGCTCGCGAATGTGTCTGTGTGTTTGTTCGCATGCATGTGTATGTGTGTGCGTGCGCCAGTGTGTATACGCGCGCGCATTTTAAGTTTGTATGTGTGTGCTCGTGCGTATGTGTGTGTACGTGTGTGTGCGTGCACGTGTGTGCGTGTGTGCGCGCGTGTGTGCAGGCACGTCTGTGTGTGCATCTTGCTGCCCCACAGATGCTGCAAAGGCGTGCATGACGCTGTGCTGGAGTAGCCTTCGCTGAAACAAGGGCGAGGATGTGTTGCTGCTGCTGCTGTTCCCTGTCTGTTAAGAGGGCAGGTGCTAGCATGGTGCCCGGGCTGGCCACGATGTCTGAACTCTGCTTCAACACACAGTGCGCAGCAAGCACCTGCACTGTGCGCTCCATGCCCCGCAAACAGTCTAAGCCAACACGGACCGCATTTCTGAAGGGTCTGTGGTTCAAGCAAACCTCCGCGCATCATGAACACTGACTGAACTAAATTATATTGCCCATCGAAATTAGTAAACTTGATTCTGCTTGCATGGTTACCGCAAACTTTGCAGCCAGAACATAACCGAGGCCCCCTGATGCAGCATCCGCAGCCGGAGAAGTGTGCTGATGGATGCTGCATCAGTGGTAAGTGGTCCGGGGGCCTGGCTGAGGAATTCTGGGCAGCTTCCTGGGGCTACCAAACATAAAACTTGTCTCTAAAACTTTACACACGGCACCCCAATGTCCTAATTCATCTGCCCCGGTAAAGGTTTTGGTTAGGAGCCTATGTCGAGTCTCAGCCTGGAAAGTGCCGTGGATAAGGCTGGGGAGGAGGGCTGGACCCTCCAAAATTATAAATTTGCTCTACATAATCACACACCGCACCCTAGGTTCCCACAATTCATCTGACACGTGAAGTTTTTGGTTAGGAGCCTATGTTGAGTTTCAGCCCGTAGGGTGGCCTGGGTGAGCCTGGGGAGGCCTGTGTGAAGTGTGGTGGGAAGTAGACAACGCTAGGGGCTCACGTCCCCACGAGGGGGGCTTCGCCAAAAAGAATGTCCTCAGTGCAACCATAAGGCTTGGCACTGCATTTCCTACACACAGCTAAAAGTTTAAGCTAAAGCAATTTCTAAAGAGTATGTGTGTTCTTTGCAGGGTAGGGAATATTGAAATTTGGCTTCCTGAGTCCATCCTGAAGCAATAAATATGAAGTGAAGCTTCCATGTTTGATGCCAGAAAAACGTACCTTCTTGTCGACAGAGCCTGAAGCAGACCAAATGCGCGCCGCATAACTCAGTGATCCACAAGTGACCTTTGATGCCTTCTCCAGCTGCTGCTTGCTGTGCTTCTTAACTGAAGCGAGTATTGCCTCTACAACGCCAATGCGCTGCACCTTCCCGCTGCTCCTGCTGAGATTGACACGTCTCTGATGCTTCTCCTGAGGCGCTTTCCTTCCCTCTCCTTCATCGTCACTTTCACTCTCACTGCTGCTGCCTGTAGCAGGGGCCAGGATCTTGAAGGTAGGGTTCTGGTCAGCCACAGCAAAACTCCAGGACACCTTCCCAAGCTGGCCTAGCCACATACTGGAGATGGAGTTGCCGTGCTCCTGTAAGCAGAGTATCGTGTTGTGTGCCGTACTCCAGAGCCCTTAAACTAATGTGAGTCTAAGGGCATGCGAATGAATGGACTACCCTTTGCTGTGTGTTATGTTTACAAGCAGGCAGCCCATGCACCAAAAGGTACACAGGCTGCGTAACACACACAGCACATGCCTTGATGTAGGTGCTCACAAAACCGCTTGAAAAGATCATGGGACCACAAGTAGGACTCGTCTCTTTGTTCATTTCATCAGAATTCTTAAACAGATGTATCGGTTCAACACACCTCTGCCCAAGCTGTGAAAAGAGGTGTCATAAACGTCCCTTGGTAATTCAAATACGCGCAGCAATACAGGACGCTAGCTGAAGAAGACTGCGGGAGCGTATGCATGCTGTCGATTGTATACTTGCAGATCGCGTCCATGAGATCTGGGTCATAGTAACTGCAGCCGGTGGGATAAACAGGAGCGCTGATAATCTGTGTTTGCAGCATGCCTGTGGCAAGCGAGTTGCGGAAGCAAGGTCAGGAAATCACAACAAAAACTACTCGGCTTTCATTTGCTTGTGTGCAACCAACTGGCAGGTGGGGATTGTCATAATTCACACCTGTGTCCGAACACTGAAATGTACACCACAAGAACAAGACCCCCTGACCTGAGTGTAACCAAGCTGCGAGCAAGCTGATCTAATGGCTGGGATTCCAGCTGGTTGACGACTGGCTGAGGATTGAGAACGACGTAGCTGCTGCTTGTACCGGCGCTCCTGTTGCTGGCAACCCGCGCCAGTCGCTCACACGCATCAGGCACAAGCTCTGGATCTATGATGCCACTGCAGAGAGCATTCAATTGCAAAAAAAGGGGTGCAATAGAAGTGGAAATAATGCACTCATCCTTCTCGTCCTCCTCCACACCTGGTAGCTGTGCAGCACACACAACATAGGCAAAGGATCCATGCGCTGCTGTTAATTACTTGGAGCATTTAAAGAACAAAATAGAATGTCAATGCAGCATTATTTAGCTACGGTCATGCGATTCGATCCAACTCCTAAATGATGGGCTCGATTAAATCTGCAAAACCTGTCACAAACACTTTCAAACCTGGTGATTTTTGTGTTGTGCTTCCTTGCCTGCTCTGCTTTCCTCGGATGCCTTTCACAGAAGTGTAATGAGCAAAAGAAAACAAGCACAGCCTACTTGTTCGCAAGTCAATTTGTGTAAATGTCACAACAAGGACAGCGCAACTTATCACACTAATGTACACACTTTAACTTACATGTGAAAGCCATGCCATCTCAGCTTTTGCACACACACCTGGTGCGATCCTCCATTCTAAGCCGTGCTACTGGCTCGAGCAGGGTAGCCAATCCCTGTGCACAACAAAAGGTTTTAAGCAAGCTCCATGCAAAATCCACCATGGACAGTAACCTGTTTGCATCGCGAGGTGGTGGGCGGTTGGGTGCAAGGACGAAAGAACAATTGCTCATCGCAAGCTTTTTGTCTGCTCAGAATTACAGACACAAAGGAAAAGAAGCCAAAACAAAAAGTAGGAGAAAAAGATGGATGAAAAAGAAATGAAACGGTAAGCGCGTCTTTCCTGGACGATAAAAATCATTTATGCAACTGTCACATAAGCGCATAAGAGAAACAAGTCTGGCCACTGTTGAGGTCAACAACGGCGTACGATTGCAAGGCTGAATGAAAAACGTGATACTCCTCACCGGTGCATACATAACATAAAATTCTCGTCTAGGTAGTACCTCAGATTGTATGTGAAGTAGCCAAATACAACATGCACGCTCTGAAGCCTTTTAGAAAACTGGTCTTGATTCCTGAAGAGTTGATAAGCTTGTCTCTGAGCTCCATGTGCAGTTTGCTAACTAGCTGCTAAACTTGTCCATAAAAGAATGCCCTTTCCAGTACCATCACCAACTCCCATCAAGAGCCAGATCCTGTCCATGCCTGCAGCTCTCCTGATAGCCAATAATTTCCTCTTTTTCTTGTAATGGATTTATTTTACGGGACTCGGTACCAAAGGGGTGCCTGGATTAGTGTGAAATGTTTTCTATTACCCACAAACTTTCCCTCTTTCTTTCTCTTACAGAACTTTCAATTGAGGATCCAGCGATAGCTTGTAATCTTGTAATACATGATACCTAGGCCAACTAGGCACCACACCCAAAGGCCCCTTGCTGTCGAGTTAGGTCACTGTCTGTACCAAGCGCCAGCTTCAGACCAGCCTCTAGCAAAACCGTCTACTCACCTGAGCACTCATACTCCCATCACGCAACTTGGCACAGGCCTCACGCATTGTGCTGCTCATGAATGAATCCGCGTATTTCGGCAAGGCTTGGCCAGGCAAAATCTGGGACAGGTGAACAAGAGCTGAGAGACATAAGTTTGGCTGAACATCAAAGGGGAGGTTGTAACCGAAGTGCTACTAAGCGTATCATAAGCTCATGATGTGAGGTGTAGCATGGGGCGATTCCTGCACACACCTGTCGCTTTGCGCACTCAGCCAGTTCATCGCCACTCAAAAGCGACAATTTGGGATTCACAGTCGCAATAACGCGGATGAGCAGGGCTTCTTCATTGCTAGTGGTTACGCGTTTCAGCAGGGACTCATTGCTGGTGATGCCACTTGTTCCGCTTCTGAGACGCAACAAAGAGCGCGTGAGATCCGCCTGTCAGGTAGAATGCAACGGCAGGACCTCGTGGGAAGACACATCTAATCCCTTGTCATTGCAGCTTGGTTTGAATTTGTCTTTGGGTAAGTCAGTCTGTAAACAGGACTGTTATTGAGTCAGAAACCTTAAAAACAAGCCTCTCCCGTGCATCATAGCCTACCAATATGCGCCAAAGCAGTGTCCAGTTGATACACTTGACATAACATTCCCAAGCCAGCTCAGTGGTTAGCTCCCCAATTGCTAGGAATTGGTGAATTACTAGTGACTTGAAGTTCCCTGGATTCTTCTGCAAAATATTTAATCCCTCCTCCTGCTGATTTGGGGCTTGTTCTCACCAGCTCCAGGGCGCCAACATTGTCCAAAGCAGCCCCAGGGAGCAGAGCGTTGCTGACCTTGGCCATGACTCCAGCTGCTGAGCTTAGATTGGCTGCAATAGTGTTGGGGGACATCAAGCATGGTTGGACAGCAGTATAGAGGAACATTGACGTTTGCTGAGCAAACATTCTGAGTTGCAACATTTATATAAGGTCAGAGGGAGGCAAGTCTCGCCCTTCTCCCTCGCAATAGTGCCAAAGATAATCCCCATGTGCAGCATTGAGCAAAGGCGCAGGGACCACACGACAAAAAGCACAATGCCATTGAAGATACAACGCAATTGTAAAATGGAGGTAGAATTTCTCGCAGGGTGATTCAAAAAAAATGGCCACATCATTGCCTGCCGACCTAAAACATGCACACCTCTGGATGCTGCTGCTGCAAGCCTAGCAATGACGATCCAGTCCTCCTCTTTGAGCCTAAATCTCACTGAAGTCAGCTCAATGTTCACTACCATGCGCAGCAAGCTAGATGCTGCAGCAGGCACCCAGGGAGGCTCGCCGTATGGACTAGGGCTCGCCTCCTCTGCTTCAATGGCCTGCACAGTCTCGCATGAATCGGAAACGGAAGACATTGCTGATGTTTGCCACTAAACTATTGACAGTCCACACAGCGCTTCCAAGACCACTAAAGGGTGTGAGCAACTGGCCTAGATTTGGAAGGAATCAGCGTGCGTCAAGGAAAGCTTCAAATCAATTGGAATTAGCAAACATGAAGTTTTGGTCCAAGCAATTATTGGGATATGGCAGAAAACAATTCACCAAAGCTCAAATAATTGAGCAAGAGCCAAGAGAAAGCCTGCACCCTAGTAGGTTGCTGGCTGTGCATTCTGGGTCAGTGCCCAACATTTATTGAAGGCTGCTTGATAGTTCCCAATCTAATAGTGCTTCGTATCTAATGAGTCGTAGTACTGAAAGGATGAACCCACTTCCAATCGCAGCTCGCCAGAAGAAAATATAAAAAGATTAGCAATCTCCATACACATTTTGTGTGAAGGACAGATTAATTCCTGGAGCCGATGCTCGTCCTTGAAGTTTACAGTCGCAACCAACACAAATCACAGCACAAATTGCTCAAATTCTAAGCGATTTGAAGCAGGCAGCAACGGTTAAAACACACCTGAGACACGAAAAGCGCAACGTTGAACTTTAATTCCTTGTCTTGCTGTGTGATGGAGCAAGATGCAAGCCCATTAAACATGGCGGATGATAATGCCGTGCTGGACTCTCTAAAAGCAGTATGAAGCAGAGAGGATGGACACTAGTAAATCATATTGTCAGGCACATAGAGCTTTAACATGCCAACATGCCAATGCACATAGAGCTTTAACATGCTATTGATGCACATGGAGCTTTAACATGCCAATGCAGCTTCAACATGAAATTCCACAGAACCGTTGCAAGAAGGCTGTCTGCAATCAGAACAATACACTTACTCCATCAGGAATGCTGCCAGGTTGGCCAGCCTTGAGTTTTCAAGAACCTTGAAGCCAAACAAGGTGAAGCAACTCTGCACCACGCCTTGCCCTCCCGCTTGCTCCCATTGTGCCTGTGCAACTGCAGATGCAGCCTTGATCGCCTTAGCCTCGGACCATAGCCTCATGTGCTCAGCAGCATGCTCAAGTACAGCTTTCATGGTGGAGCTGCACATAAAAGGAGAGGCATGTCAGGCGGAGATGGTGTGGGGGTCATGGCGAATGCTCTGCAGCTCTGGTATGAAGGAAACAGGATCCATTGGCAGTTTGGACTGAGCTTGCGTTGGTAGACGGAACAGCCTTGGTAAGCCCACATGCAAAACATTTACCCTGGAAGTTAACATGTTCCAAACAATGCTGCCGAGGCACCATGGACGAACCAGATTTTTACTAGGAACCAAACATGATGATCAAATGGCTGTCAGCATGGCGGAGACCATTCTGAGTACCTTATGGCGTGTGCCACAAGCCAGAAGCCACGAGGAGCTACAAGTATTGTCATATTGTTATCCATACAAAGCACCCTGCGTACAATACTCAGACACACCTTTGTTCCCCTCCCAGATTGCAAAGCACAAGCAGCTCAGGGACCACATTCTCACTCTCTGCTGCGGCTATGAAGTTTGGCAAGCCCAAGCGTGGGCGCAGCAGCTGCATGAATCCAAGGCCCGCCCCCTTACGGCCTGCCCTTAGGGTTAGTTCACCACCATTTCTGCCATTGACACACCAGTAAGATAGCACACGCACCACCTGCGAGATCAGGGGGGCAGGCATGGGCAGCCTAAGTGGGGCAGATGAAGGAGCAATGCACGAGCTCTGGAGTAACTGTTTGAAGAAGGCTTACCGCACAAAGGCTATCATCCGGCATGTGCACAGTGACGTGAGGTAGGGCATCGGCCGCAAGGGACAGCATAACTCTCTCCTGAGCTTTTGAACAGGTGCCACTGCTGCCACTGAAGCCACTGCTGCTGCCACTGCTGCCACTACTGCCACTGCTGCCACTGCTGCCACTGCTGCCACTGCTGCTGCTGCTGCTGCTGCTGTTGTTGGCTGTCTTGCTCACACACACCTCCATTTGGCTCAGCTGCCAGTCACCCTGTGATCAAAAGGACACAAGCATGCATTTTGCGCCTTGCATTCAACAGGCTGTATGGCATAGTTACAGTTATAGGATGGAGCCATTTAAAAGGTGCGTGGAAAACGGCCTCTTTTCTCAGGGGCTTACACATAACACACATGCGTTCAGTGACCACCACACCACGTCCGCAACCATTCGTATTGACATCACCTACATTGTGCGCATGCTTGCACACACGCTTACACATAACACACGTGCGCATGGTAGGTGTGTACAAAGAGTTGTAGCACAACCCCCCTTGCTAGGCTAAAACCTGAGCAAAGTAAATGCCAGCCGACAACAGTACCAGGCATATGACAAGCTTCTATGACAACCTGCTACAGAAAGTGGGGGTTGATGAGGGCAGATAGCGCCATCGGTTAGGAAGGGAGTTTAGGCATGGTACAATCTAAAGGCACGGTTCAATCTAAGAGAGTTGGAGAGGATGCCATCCACGTTAATGTCGTCCAAAAGGACCTTTTCTTGGAAAGCAATATAGCCATGAGCAATCCACAGAGGCCCAAAATTTGCTCTTCTCACCATGCTTGCAAGCACAGTACATTCCCCCCAAGTTTATTCACAACATAAGATTTAAATATCCTGTACCTGGCCCAAATGCTCCAACTGCTATGGCGTACAAAAGCCAAATCTTGCAAACAGCAACCCTTAAGATAACCAATGCCCTGACCTTACAACTCAGAGACAGACTAGTCCTCAAAAAGAAAGTGAGGACAGGAGGATGCTCTATGGGAACGGTCATAACGAATCCTAACTGATTGAAGAAGCTGCACTCACTTTCACGTACACCAATATGATTGAGTGTATTTTGGGGAACATATGAGCACGAAATTGAGCTTTCTTGAGCAAAATTTTTGAGCAATTTGTAGGCAAAGAGCAGATGTCATAGTGAAAACCACTGAAGTGTATAGGACAGGTCCTTGGGCCTTGAAACATTATAAGTACCTCGACATTGAAATCAAGATGCCAACATGTCAGGAGGGCTACATGATCCCCTCCTTTGGCAATATCACGTGCAAACAAACAAAAAAGGCATACAGTAAATGAAGAAGCGACGTACCTCTCGCAGGGCACTTGCTAGCTTTGCCGCCAATTTTTGCAGGTGCTGCACCTTGGGCTCCCGCCTACCCACAGCAGTGTTGATGGCTTCATTGACAGCTTTCAAGCAGTCCGTGACACGATGGACGGAGTCCAAGGGCATGCTGCAAACTGACTTCACTAGTGCATCCTCATCGTCAGTAGCGCCTGCAGCGGATGCCTTGGCTACTGAGTTAGTTCCAGACATGGCTGCTGCTGCTGCTGCTGCTGTCTGTCCTCCTGTGGCTCCTGCGGTTGTTGCTCTTGCCGACCCTGCCGCTACTCCTGCTGTCATTCCTACGGCCCCGCCTCCTGCTGCTGTTGCAAATGAAGCTGAAGCTGCAGAGGCTTCTTCCCGCTGCTTATCATAGTCCTGCTTGAACCTAAGGATTGCGGAAATGGCTTGCTCCCGCCGTGCATACACTGCCTGCAGGGCATTCTGTGAAAATCAGCAACAAACGCAGCAAAAAAATGGATTGAGGTAATTGTAACGATACATTTGTACATTTGTAAAGAATAGATCTAGTATTTGGTATTTTTTATAAGCAGGTTCGAATCAGCAGGAATTGGAACCATACATGCGGTCATATACGGTGCGCATTTACTGTTTGGCCAACTCTAACAAGGAGATATCGAGGATGAACATGCACAAGCATTTAGTGACAATGGTCTGGGCTGTAGGTTCAAGGAAAAGGTACTGGGCTACACGCGATACAGTTACTGAAGTTGCAGCAAATTGCATCCTTATATCCTTATTATAGTACCCTGCTCAAGTGGTATAGCACCCACAGGTCTCCCATGGTGGTAGTACACACGCCATGTGGGGACGTGGGGTGTATTTGTACCCTTATGAATTATGGCATGTACAAGGCCAGAAAGGTCTAGCAAATTACACCTAGCGCCCATCACAGGCCTCAACTCAAATGCTTCAGATTGTCTCCACTGCGCTGCAACCTCACCTGTTGACCAGCACTAGCAACAGCAGCAGGATCTGAGTAGTCTTTGCCCTCAAGAGGCATCAATGTCTTCTTTGTGCCATTTTTGGAATCAATCTGTGAAAAGAGGGTGAGAAATGAGCAGCAAGAAATACGGACTACAAGCATACACACTGCTTTTACCTACCACACACATTCACACAACTGCAAGTTAGTGGAACAGCTCTCACGGATACACACAGCAATGCTAGTAAAGACATTTCAACGAAAGCATCTCTGCTTTGGAATTCATAACACAAACTCAGCACACAACGGCAAGGTACGCTCTGCAACGCACCGTCGTTACAATGTCAGCAGCAAGCAATGGAATGAGGTTGCTAACGCCCTTGCAGCCCATTGGTTTGGTGTTTAATTCACTTTTGTACTTGCGGATGAAGCTGGTTTTGACCCTGTTGCAAGCAACAGAAATGCGTGTGCTAAAAATGGCTAGATTTTGGGACCGGTTCAAATCGAGTATACGTGGACTGAGTCCCATTTCAAGGTGAGGGCTGGTAAAATCATTTAGAACAGACATTGGAGCAACAGAATTGAAGTACAGGCTCGTTTAAGCAGATGAAAAAGGGTGCAAATTAACCTTCAAGCACACTCTGTCTGCAATCCCTCAATTATTCCCTTCCTCCCTGCCTCTTTCACACGACTCTGTCCACTTCATACCTGCTAATAACAAAGCCATGTATGTCTGGGTCTAACTCTTCCTCCCTCTCTTTGCAGCCCTCCAGAATGCGTTGCATCTCCTCTGCTAGTAAGATTCGAACCTTGAGCACATCCTGGAACGACCGCGTGTGGTGCTCTTAGATGGAAGTAATAGTATGTAATTGAAATAGAATATAAAGGAACTGAAAGGAAGACACCGAATAGTGCTAAGGCCAACCAGAGTCCCACCAAAGGCTGGGGGCGCTCAGCAGGTGCGTCAACAAACAAGCAACTCGGTTGCGTACTCTCTGATAAGTTGATGTAGTAATTGCTGCAAAGGTGTTACAAAACAGAGCTTTGGCAAGTGCGACTCTGACTGCTCGTGATAGCTGTAGCTGAGGTCTGCAGGAGCTCGCCCGCTTAACTCGGGAACACTTGATGTTCTTTTAGTGGAGCACCTGTTTTAGAGTTCCTTGTACTCAAGTAGCTTGCCCTTTACACTGAAAAGGGATAGGCTAGACTTGCGTAGAGTAAGTTATCATGTGGGAGACATAGTTATGGGTAATAGAAGGGTAATAGAACTACAGCTAGCTAGCAAAACAGGGCACCGCAATGACAAGCTGTATTCCAAGCCCATCGGCCAAATCGATGGTATATTCCATACTACTTCATTTCAAGGATGCCTGACACTCTCCTTGTCCGAACCAGCACCTAATCCTTGCAACCTGCTTACAGGCTTAATTCTGCTTACAGCAACCTGCTTACAGCAACCTGCTTACAGGCTTACAGCAACCTGCTTACAGCAACCTGCTTACAGCAACCTGCTTACAGGCTTAATCCTTGCAACCTGCTTACAGGCAAGGCGTGAGTGGAGTCACCTGGTCATTGACAGGCAAGTCAAATTGGGAGGGCAGCTCATCACTGCTCGCTATGCCAGGGGGGGCACCTGCAGTCGGTCAAGAGAAAAGCAGGGGAGTGAGCTGCTCGGTATGGCTCCATGCTCTTGAGCGTTTGTCTGGTGAATCTACTTTGACCTCGGGGCAATTGTCATGAGTGGTCAAATCAGTGTCCAACATTGTCTGCATCTGAGCAGCCATCAGGTCTTACCCTGCGACAGGCTGCCGTTCATCTGATGCTGTCCTTGCAACTGCTGTGGCTGTAGCGCTTGCTGCTGCGGCGGCTGCTGATGTGTGCTGGGTGCAATGACATCCAAAGCACCAGCATCTTTGATCCTTGGCACTCCGGGCACTGAGCCCGGCCATGCCACTGACGCAGGGGGGGCCCCTTCAAGCTCATACAACCTTCTCACACATCGACCTGTGAGCAAGTGTGGTTGGCCAAAGAAGTAGTTGGTTTAGGCGGAAACACACCCCTTTCCACAAACGGAGTTGTTCTGAGAAGCAAGGTTTGATCACTTTTTCTACAGATATGTTGGAAACGTGCCTCTTCATTGACATTGTGCAGAGCGCACCCAACCCCCAGGACTGGCGGTTTGAACAATACACGTGGTCCGCATATGCTGTGTCAAAGGTGGATTGTATTGTGTGCACTGAAGCCTCTTCACAGCATCAGCCCTATTGTTGCAGCCCTACCAATGAGGGCGGACTCTTCTGCTGTTGCGTTGCTTTGGAACTCTATGATGTGCACAAGAATTAAGTATGGCAGTGGCCCAAGCCTTAAGCCTGCCTGTGTGTAAGTTCATGTGTGTGTGTGCGTGTGTGTGTGTGTGGTGTGTGAGTGTGTTTTTGTGTATTTGAGTGAGAGGTTCATACAAGTTGCTCATTTGTTCATTGGGAAATAAAAAAATGTGGGTACGCAAAACTTCACAAGAGCAGACTTTGCTCTGAAATTTCGACCACATCATGCTTGTGACAGGATGCTCTCCCTCCGTAGCCAGCTAGCAAATGAACTGTGGGCGGGGATCTTCGGCCTAAGGGAGTATGTTTAAAACGCTTTGCTGCATATGATTTAAAGCCATTCATGCAACCGAGCTTCATTGCACTGACTCATACCCCTTTCACACTGCATCCAACTTACAAAGAGCACACAGACCTGCCCTTGATCAAATCTCTTTTAATCCCTAGAGGCTTGCAAAGAGTCCCTGCCTGTCAGTCATCCAAGCTATTTTTGGTGCACCCACCTCGCTGGCAGCACAGAACGCTGTCAGCAAAGAGCACAAGGGAGAAGAGCTTGAGGCTTCTTTGCCACTGCTCTCTTCCTCCACCTCCTCCTCCTCCTCCTCCTCCTCCTCCTCCTCCTCCTCCTCCTCCTCCTCTTCCTCCTCGTCTTCAGCAGCAGCAGCAGCATTATCACCCACGCCACTGCCACTGCTGCTGTCGAAGAGATCCTGGACGAGGGATGCTGTCTGGATGATCCTAAAAAGAGCTAGGCTGGCGTGCTTGCTGATAGGGCGCAAGTTGAAGCGCTGGAGGCTGGTAATATCGCGGAGCAGTATCCCAACCTGTGTGGTGAGCACACGCAAGCGTGGTGATTGAGCTCGATGCATTAGTAATACGACAAAGTTGAGGCAGGCAATGTCAAAAAGCCTGCAGGCCGAGAGCACTGTAAACTGACCAGCAACACAATAGTTGTACAAAGACATTGATCATCTCTCGTAGATGAAGCAAAGGTCAGTAGACACAGCGCACGTCAGGCAGGCAAGATGATCTTGAAGGGCACAGAGAGAAAAAGGTGTTCCTGCCTGCTGCGCAGTGGTGCATTCCCCAAAGGCATCTCCCAGGCGCGGGTGGGTGAGGGCCAATATCTCCTTCACTGCCGCCTCTTCCTCTTCATTCAGATCTGCCTTGCCATGCTTTTTGACCAACACCCTTGTTTTGCCAAGCGCCATGCGGACAAATACACGGTCATCTTGGGTATCATGGTTGCGCAGGACCTGCGCCACCTCTGGCAGAGTAAGTGTTGCATCCAAGAGCCTGCAGGGTGTGCCGTTTTTGAAACAGAGGACGTCAGGACTGGTTTTGGTCTATACCTCTGCCAATTGGCATTTGCAGCAGAGCCTGCTATGCCCCTCGACCAGGTTGCTTGCATTGGTGAAACAGCACGGCCGTAAACAAAAACAATACGCATTCGTGACTTCATGCAGGTGGAGGCAGTAGCTATTCCATCTGCCAGAATGCAAGCCAAAAGGATGCAAGCTGAGTAAGAAGTTGCTAAATACAGGTGCACCGGAGCCAAATGACCACCATCGCCACATGTTTGAATGCTGGACACATCGAGTAAGGCAGGTGGTATGGGCAAAGAACCGTGCGTGCAGGCTTGCATGCTGTGCTTGCTTGCAGTTCATCTGAGTTGCCTAAACACAGATTTAGCAAATGGCGTTGAACCCGCTATCGCGCTGCCAAAATCTGCCCTGTCACCAACGGCACAGGCGAAAGTGCTGAACCTGAAGCTTGCTTCTTCCATGCCACACTTGCTAAGCCATGCTTGCAAATATTTTTTCACACGCGCACACGCACATGAACACATGTGCACGACCGAGCACACACACCCTTTCCTGTTCACAACACCTGCCTGCTCAGAAACCTCCTGGTTTGAGTTGCTGGAGCCCTCTTTCCTGCTGTGGCTGCTCCTGCGTATCACACGAAGTCATGCATTGGCCAATGTGTTTCGGTTTTAGGTTCAGAGCTCTCACGGCGGAAGCAACGGTTGTGTGCGCGTGCGTGATGCGAGTTTCAATAAGATGGTTCAGGCGTTTCGTGACAAACCCTCATTTTCTCCTCAAAGATCAAAGCTTTGTGTGTCATTGAATGATGCAGCGAACATGTGAGAGATGGCAAGTGTGAGTAAGCCTACCCCTATCTACGCTGCTATCTTTGCTACCGGAAAGCAACGAGCTGCTGCGACAAACTATAGGATGTTGAGAGCTGGCTGAAGAAGGAGAGGAGGATTTATGACGGCTGGACAGATCTAAAGAAGGGCCAGCTGTCCATGCACGCTCTGTGGATGCCTGCAGGATTCGAATAGGGAGGGGAGGGGTTAAGAGTGGTAGTTTGGCTCTCAGAGTGAGTCAGGTATATGCGACCAGAGTCATGCTGCTTATTGTCAAGACTGGTGTGTGTGTATTTGTGTATGTATGTACGTGTGTATGAATGTGTGAGTGTATGTATGTGTATGTGTGTGTATGTGTGTGTATTTGTGCATGGCTGTGATGTGGCTGCGTGTATGTGTGTGAGTGTGTATGTTTAATTCTGTGTGTTTGCGTGTGTGTGTGTGTGTGTGTGTGTGTGTGTGTGTGTGTGTGTGTGAACGTACATGCGTGCAGCGTGTGGTTGTTTGTGCGTATTTTTCGTGTGTATGTGTTTGTGTATGTGCATGTGTGTGCTTGTGATTGCTCGTGCGTGTGTATGCATGTTTGTGCGTGTATGTGTGTGTGTGTGTGTGTGAGTGTGTGTATGTGTGTGTGTTCGTGTGTATGTGTGTGTGCATTAGTG